>Ga0126342_10018863_pt1 | contig 11785 bp, 15 predicted proteins | sample Cyp1metagenome_FD_92528 | JGI IMG/M metagenome (GOLD analysis project Ga0126342, IMG submission 92528) | Coral microbial communities from Lord Howe Island, Old Settlement Bay, Australia - Cyphastrea 1 metagenome | ecosystem: Host-associated > Invertebrates > Cnidaria > Coral ... | reverse complement strand
TGTATGCCTGTATGCCTGTATGCCTGTATGCCTGTATGCCTGTATGCCTGTATGCCTGTATGCCTGTATGCATGTATGCATGTATGCATGTATGCGTGTATGCATGTATGCATGTATGCATGTATGCATGTATGCATGTATGCATGTATGCATGTATGTATGTATGTATATTGTCTATTCAATGTTGCGAAAACAAGCTGAAGGATTAGTTGCGGTAGGGCTCCTGATGCATCATTATGTATTCACATCATTCCAAATTAACCATCTTGAATGGAACACTTCTATCCACAGCAAGTTGCTCCCACCCATCCCACGTCCCAATGTCTCTTTACCTCCTGTGCTACCGATTAGGTTCAGGGCATGCTCTGACCGTCGCTGCCCCAGACCTTTCTGGGGTGAAACAAAACTGGCAAACTTCTGGATTGATTGGGTCAAGGCCAACTATATAACTTCAGCAGAAGTGTGCGCCCAACGATGTAGGAAAAACAAATCTCAGTTTTTAACGCCAAAAGGTTTGGTTTGTGTATCAAACTTGGGAACGGATGGGTTTCCAAACTTGCCATGACCCTCCTACTTTGCATCATTCTGCGTCTCTTTGCTCTTGAGTGCCCTGAGACGAAACTTCGACGTGGGTTGCTATTCGGCTGGTGGCTTCACTCCTGAGGAACATTTTGAAACTTACGAAAAGCCAGCATCTCATGCCATTGCTTCCATCCTGTTCCCCGTTTTATGGTGGGTTTCAACTTCCATAAGCATTCTTAAAATCTGTTTGGCAGGGGATTTTCCCATGATCCCGGCAGCTGGTAAAGCCGCCAACCGCTCGTGCAGCTGGCGTAGCGCTCTCACAAGAGGTCACCATCCTCTGTCGGCAGATTTTTCATGGAAAACATGGGACAACATGATTTCACAAGGAGAGGCTTGATGAATCTTGATGATCTTGATGGCCCAAGCCTTCAAAAAACAAAAAGGCCGCAGTGGCGCCCCGCCCAGCCAACTATGCAATCAAAGGATTTGGGAGGATTTTCATCATGAAATCTTTGATATCGTTCTGGCTTTAATCGAAGGTACTGGGATGTACTGGAATATCACCAGCAAGGCTCGCCATTGGGGGTTGCAGTGGAAATCTTAACAGAACATCCAAAAAAACACAAAAAATCAACTAACAAGTATATATAATCAAAACTCGGCATCCTGTGGATTCCAAGGGCATACCGTATATATATATATACATAGACATATGTATACATAAATATAAATATAAATATAAATAAATAAATATATATATATATATATATATACAGTATATTATTCCCAAGAAACCCCATCTTCACGGCATCATACGGCATCCAGGTTTCGAATTTCGAAAATCAAACAAACAAGAAGAGGTTTGCATCTATTTTTGCCTCACGAAACATATCCCCCCAAACTACAGCCGCCGGATGTTCATCACCCAATGCAAATGGAAAATCAAAGGTTTTGACCCATGATTGCCAGTATACCCCACTAGTGTCGATGAACTGACCCATGATTACGATCCAGTAGATACTTCAAATATCTTGGCTTTCAGACAGGTTTTTTTTGTTTCATTGTTTTCGACGTAAAAGAACCCCAAGTTGCTTAGTCATCTCCATTTATTATATATTCCGTATGACATGTCCCAAATATTGCTGGCACCCACCATGAAATATTTCCAATCAAATTCTTGGTCATGTATCCCATCAGGTCCAGATTGACCATTTGTACTTGTCTCTTTTATACATGCCATTGCAAAGCCTAGCTATCCCGTTAAAAAACCACTATCTGAGAAGCCAAGTTAACCGCCCATTACTCAGTAACTAACTAGGCTTCTTTGAATAGCATAGAATGAAAATGAATGAACATTACAATCCGACAATCAAACGTAGCAATTGGAAATCCTCCATTTAGTTCGATGATTTTTCCAGCTCCCGATGATATCCCTATCAATCCCCTTTTGGCTGCACCCATAAATCTCGATTTTGTTGGTGACATATCCTGCCATTTACAAAGAATTGTCTACTCATATTGCCACTACACATCACCAGAATCCGGCAGAATCCTGTCCTCTGGTGCCTGGCTGGTGACATTGCCGTCAAGGAGGAGGTCCTGCGAGGAGTAAGCTATGAGATGGGGAGGGGCATGTTGGGAAAAAATCAGAAGAAATGGACATCTTCCTGGGAGTATCATAGTTAAATCGTCAACAACAATGCGATTCATATGGGATTGGCGTGGAACAAACTTGCCATTCGAAAACAAAGATCTGTTAAAACAACCTGCCATTTTGCCGGACCTCATGTTCTCCATGGCGACCCGTAGATATCCTGCTACCAAATCATGTTCCGCTGTAAACAAACCTTTGGCACAATGGGGGTGAAATGGGGAGACAGGAAGGAAACAACACATAAATTGACATAAATGATATCGAACAAGACCAAATAAGATCAAAAACATCACTTGCCCATATATAAATATATAGGTAACATTTATGTATATACCCTCTGGTAATGTCACATAGCTATGGAAAATGGATGAACAATTGCCCATTTCGCCGCACCTCATCGTCCGAAAGCAGGGTGAGCACCGGCTCCTGTCATTTTCCGCACAGGTTTTCCCATAGAACTCACATGACTGACTTTACACTGGAACCTGATATTCAGATCTGACACATGCTGACACCATTCAAGTAATAGTTTGGCTTAATCGAAGCATTATATTTTAACATCCGATCATTATTCGACATTAAATATTAAACCAATATATATATATATCTATATGTAGTTTCGGTATATTTGGTTGGTCATATAGACAGAATTGGTACATGAATGTATAAAAAACAATATATATATATATATATAATGAATTATATTGGGAAAGAAAAACAACGAAAATAAAACATAAAGAGATAAACACAGGATAACAAATGATATAACTCAATATAGCCGAGACACATCGGGATATTCAATAACGAACTTGGGATCTCAACTCAGAAATTGCGGTGTTAACCCAAGTTCAACTAAGCAAGGTTGGATGACAAATTATCGGGACCCCCAAATTCAATGGTTAACAACAAAAACAAATTTCAGCCATGAAAAAGGATATCAATTGGGTATACCCATGTATACCTCTGAATTTGGCAAGCAAAGATCAACAAATTGCTACCAACAAATGGAAAAATACCTGGAAAAAATCCATCCCCAACAGATCAGGAACGTGGATGTGTGGGGTTCATCTGCCCCAAATATGGTGCTACAAATATCGGGTACTCCTGTGGCGTAGGTTTGCTGCCGCCTGGGAGGTCCTGCGAAAGGCAGGAGGTCACGCAAAGGGCAATTTGGGGTTGATGGAAGCCAAAGTAACGAAAAGACACAAAGATAGTTGATTTCATATATATAAATATTGAATAAATAAAAAACATATATATATATATATATAATTTCATATCAGCTATATACCAACCGATTGATGGAGATTTAGATGTGTGCACATCATGCGGATTCAACATCCGTTCCCGCGAGATTGACCAAGAACATTTGAGTTTTTCATTGTTTTGGCAGGAGAATGGAGATTTTCCATGTAAATTGCGAGGTACTTCGCACAACAACAGCAGCAACAGCAATGGCGATTTCCGTGGATCCCCGGCTCCTTTTGTGCTGAAGTGCCGAGATCAAGGTCGAGCAGATCCTGTTGTGGGAGTTACCACAAAACCTTTTGGGGGGTCGGGAGCCCATTCACAATGTAGGAAAGTCCCGTTTCTATCCACTTATTTGAGGTAACCTATTGATCAGGTCTCTGATTGTTATTTGATATTTTGCAACAAATGGCCAATCCATTCATAAAATCTTCCGAGTCAACTTACCCCCAAACTGCGGATTTGCCAATGGGGAAAAAAACAATCATTCTCAGTACCCGCTGGTAATATTAACAAGCCGCTGGTAATATTTACTGGTATATGCAATTTGAAATAGGTAAATCATCAATAAATATCAATCATGATCAAAAATCATCTATAACTCGGCCGTTTTTCATAGCAGCTACAAATAACCAGCTGGTAAATCCAGGTTGCAACATCCCACTGGTCGAGCACCTCTTGTTGCGCGCCCAGGCTTCCCAGAAGGTCCTGATTGGGGGTTGAGCCATCCCCCCCAAAAATCCCAAACATATTGGGAATTGATAATCATTTGATTTTATTGGAATTCCCAATATGTTAGGGTGGGGAAATTGGAAATCATTGGGGATGATCATCTCAACTTCTTTTGGTAGCTGAAAATAACCATATGTAAAAAAAATGATCCCGCTCGCAAACGTAAACTACAAGAGGAATCCCCGGGACAATTCCACTCTATTGCTTTGTGGGAATCATACTGGCCACACTGTTTTTGGACCTCACCTGGGTATTCGAGTGTACCATCAGTCGAACTTACCAAACAGTTCAAGGGATTGGGTTCAAAGGAGCTTTACGTGGGGATGGGTCAAAACCTGTTATTACCATATGACTGGGGGAAGGCACGTCAATGAATCAACTATTACAGGGTACCTAGAGTAACTATGAGTAACCATATCCCCAGTACCTCCAGGTATTCACCTGCCTCTTCCCTCAAAGCCTCATACGAACACAGGAACATGAGTGTACAGTATAGATCAGTATGCAATAAATAATATATAGCAATAGCAATATGTAGCAATATGTAGCAATATGTAGCAATATGCAATATTGTCTCCGGCTGGGTTTGCCTCTGCTGCGGCAAACCAGGCTTCATCCTCCCAGGGATGTAAAAACCAGAAATGAACCACTAAAGTCCAGTCTCCAGGGACCCGTTTTGCTGATCTCGCCAACGTGAAAAACCTCGTGGTTCTGCACGAACCATCAGCTCACCAAATATCTCAATCTCATGGATTCATGTTCCGTCACAACCCATCTGGTTAGTGGTTTCATCCCTGCAAACTATGCAACCAACATCTCGACCTGGCCATGAGTTGGGGGAAGACTACCTTCCGGGTTAAGTTTCCCACGATATTTCCTTTCATTCAGTTATACAGTTATTATACCCCTAATTTCTGATGGTTTGACCCCTTTACATCCCCCATAATCATCTCATGAACCATCCCATACGAATACGAGCATCCGAACAACCTTGGCTTAGATCCCCGTAAAGGTCCCATCCATCAAAGAAAAGTGGCATCCAAGTCCCATCCAAGTCGCTTCTTCTCCCACGGTTTTTACCGCAAAGTCACCCAGGAGGTCCTGAAAGGGGGTTCTTGAAGTGGTTGAAATAAGCAGCCGAAATTGTGATTCAACCTGCCAAAATTGAGATTTAACCAGCCAAGATTAAGATTTTACCAGCCGAAGTTGGGATTTAAGCAACCAAAATTCAGATTTAAGCAGCCAAAAGTGGGATTGAACCTGCTAAAATGGGAAGTTAACCACTGATAGGTGGCAAATGACTGCAACAAAGACAGGAGAAACTTGTGTTTGGTGCTTCACCCCTTGCTTTTGAACATAAAATCAATGCGTCTTTGTGTTTACGGTTTGTTCATCCATCTTTCAACCGAATGCGGACCTAAACAAAGTGGGCATAGGAACCCAATGTTCACATTCATCGTTTGGACACGTTCAAGTTCTGAGGAGTAGTCATTTGTCAGCAACAGAATGAAATAACTGAAGCATGCTTGACATATACGTCATATACATACATGTACATACACACGCACATAAAACACCCACGCATATATATATATATATACACGCATCTATATATATAATAAATATGAATATATAATAATATATATATATCCTTCTCTCTCCCTCTCTCTCCCCAATATAAACTGAAGGGAAAGCATGCGGCTCACTATTTTGCCTTGAGCCAAACAAGGTTGGCGTTACATGTGTTTACATGTACGCATGGACCCAGTGAAAAAGGATGAAAAGGTACATCTGTTCACCCCTCCTGCACTGCAGCGCATTTACGCCAAGTGCACTGGGTCGAACTTAAAAATGCATCGCCTGCATGTGCGTAAAGAAAGTCTGTCCTAAGCCATAAGTTGTATACACATCAGCAAGTTCCTCCTCGCGTTCGACACCTGTGTTATAGAGTCATACGCACTGCCTGTGACGCAAACGTCAGTCAGGCAAGCGGTTATACGCCTCCTCCTCCGCATTGATGACTGGGATTGCCTCAGGTACTGGGCCCGCATCTAATGAGCCGTTTCCACCTCGACCTGTTTCCTGATTGCTTTCAATACCTGGGCGCTTTTGGCTCGGCCATCCATAAGATGGACGTGCCTGCGCCACGTTTTCCCAACGATGTTGGCACAACATCCAGAGAGGGTCGCTGCCAGAACAAGTGAATTTCTTCACGGGCCCAACTCCTTCATGGTCGGTCCTCTACCGCCATGCCCCAACGGCACATCCGGAGATTTCCAGGACCTAGGGTCTTGCCTGAGACCCCGTACCATGTCCTCTTCCCAGGACACTGTGGGTCTGCAAAGCCGAAAATGGCCCGCACTGTGGTGATCCACCGTTTGAGCTTCAAATGTGGGCCTAAAGCCAAGAGCTTTGCGCAAGGAATAAGAGATATAATAGTTGACGCCAAAGATCTAGTACCCCTTTGGAGTTCACCAAGAAGTTGGTCGAGCGATGTGTTAAACCCTTAGAAAAGGAGGCTTGGCGGGTAGTTGAAACAATCTACTTGCTTGGTGGATTCATTCAATCCATCACAGAACAATGTTCAATTTTGAATAATTTCGAATACGGTGACACATGCGCTCGGCAAGTGGCAGGGCGCCGCGGTGAAGCCAACCGTGAGCACTACAGCTTTTCATAGATTAGGTTATGCATGTGCAGGGCCGCATGCACGTGTCAGTCTATCTTTTGCAACGGATTGCAAACAAAATCAAATACTTAAACCAAGTGCAGCAGAAGCCATGCATGATTGCTATACTTGGCTTTGATTCAAAATCAAATGTACCATGAGCACCACACTTTATCATGGACGAACCTATTCGACTGTTTGTGTATCATTCTCATCCGAATGCAAGTAAAATCCGAATATGAAAAATGCAGAAGAATCTGTGCATAATCACTTTCGGTTGTTTTTGGGTTCCCTTCTTTGTATTCTGGGTTACATGATAGATACATGGTCCAAAAACAAGTTTGGACTCCTCGTCCTCATAGCCACGGATCACTGCGGTCTTAAAGCGATGACGACCAAGCGACTTCACATCAAGCAGCACGCTGTTGACAAGCACCCTGCTTAAAAACTGATCCCCATGTATGTAAAAAAAATCTATTGCACGACGTTCATTAATTAACAGTCTCGGCACTGTACTGGACAATCTACCACCAACAACCACGGCCAAGCTTGCGCGCCCAAGGGCTCTTCTTGTTTCATGGTAAAGACCTGGACTTGACGGCACGTGCAACATGGTGACTTGGGGCCTCTCTTTTCGACAAATTTCCAAATGCCCCACTTCAAAAAACCTGACCTTTTGCCTCCATCCACACCAATCGAAAGAAAAAATAAAGATAAGGTCAATGATTGGGGTATGATTCTTGGATGCAACTCCAACGTGTCATCTCAGCATCAAGAACCAAAATTGCTCAGCCCAACTTTGACTTTTTGTGTTTTTTTTTCCGGAGGCATTTTCAGCTGAACATGCACGATTAAAAGTGCAAAAGTCAAACCGTTGAGAGCGAAGAGAGAAAGTCAAAAAGACGAAAAGTATACTTTTTGTCTTTTTACTTTTTGACTTTTTGTTTTTTGTGCCGGATGCCTTTTCAGATGAACATGCGCAGCTAAAAGTACAACACTTAAACCGTTGAGAGTCGAGTGGGAAGAAGAAAAGCCAAAAAGTCGAAAGGTGAGAGGCAAGAAGAAAAGTAGAAAAGTCGAAAAGTATACTTTTTGACTTTTCACTTTTTGACTTTTTGAATTTTTGCTGGATGCCTTTCCAGCTTAGGGTGTTTGGTATTAGGGAACAGAGATTATATGGATCCCCCGTTTTGTTCCATCAAAGAGACATGGCTATGCCAAGTCTCAAAACAGCACACCACTTCTCCCATCCCCCCGAGGGCTCTGGCTAAGATCCAACTTTGTGCTGAAGATCCCGCATGTTATCTTTGACACATACACATTTACCGTTCATTTTGCACCCTCTCATTGTTGAAGTGTTGTTCGCTGCTGCCAAGGAACCTCAAGTTTGTTCCTCAGGATCTTGGTTGCGCTAACCTGCACAAACGTATTAATGCTGAAAAATGTTTTGGACACTGAATTTCAACAGTTTTCTGAAAAAGGCAAAGGGCGTGCGTGTCATGAATCCAAAACTGTGCAATTAGCCAATCCATGTATCCAATCAAGCAATCCCTCTCTCTCTCTCTCTCTCCCTCCCTCCCCCTCTACATGTATTTATATATACAATAGATATAAAATAATATGTATTAGAGAATTTGCTAGGTTTTCAAAATGAATTCTCGTTTGGTTTCAGGCAAATAAGCTTCCATATGTATCCATATGTTAAGTTGCGTTGTAATGATGGTCATGATGGAGAGAAAGAAATTGATGATAAAAGGATCGGATGACAAAATGACAAAATGATAAGATTATAAGTGGTAAAATTGTAAAATGATTAGCTGGCAAGTTGAAAAGTTGATAATTTGGTAAGTTGAAATGGTGATGATGATGATGATGATGATGATGATGAATGCCGAAACTGATGGCTGCTGATGGAACTGTCTGAGGCTCCGGCACGAATCGATCTTGGGTTTCTTGTGGTTCATTGCCTCACAGCTGACGGCGGCGTCATCGGAGTTGATGAGGATAGCATTCGGCTTTCATGTGTCCAGTCTTCCGACAGTTGCAGCAAACTTTCTTATCATCTGTGGATCCATTACCAGTGCCATTCGTCTTTCCACCTTTCTTTCCCTTGCCCTTGGGCTTGCCGCCCTTTTGACCCAAAGCACTGGCATCCATTGGATCCTCTAGATGTCCATGGGCGTCTCGGCTTTGAGCCCATCCCCCGAGAGCGAGAGCGAGGGGGAAGGAGAGCGACGGGAAGGGGAGGAGGAGCGGGGGGTGGGTGGAGGTGCCGCCGCAACCGCCGGAAAGCCCGCCAAGGCGACCTGCCCTCCCAACCGGAGCCAGGCGGCCACGGACAAGCTCACGTGCGAGCCGTCCGTGGCACCGGCGACCTCGACCCCCTGGAGGGTGAGGATCGCCGGTTCCATCTTAAGGGGGCCCCGGCCGGCGCGCTTGAGCCAAAGTGGCTTAAAGCAAAATCGCAAAATTGCAGTGAATTGTCGTTTCGGGCTGAGGCAGGGCTTACATCCTTGGCCTGCCGCCCCGGGTGTGCTGCTAATTCGCAGCGCCACTCCAAAGGTAGGCGAGATACGTTTCAGCTGCGGCGGCTACAAAGCCGCCGGCAAGCCAGGATGACTCATCAGCCAACCTCTGTCTCTGTGCCAGCTCCCTCCGGCCCGGCCTGGCCCCTCCGTCTCCTGAGATGCTGTCCAAAACGATGATGATGGTCAGGGGCAGAAAGTGCCCGATGAATGTGATCTTCCAAAATAGCCATGAAAGCCAGCTCATGCCGAGCCCGTTATTGAGCAAGGCGACTTGCCCTGCCGATATTTCGATCACCATATCGGCGGTACTCCAAGCCCAGTACGCGACGGCGATCCACAATCTCCATTGGTCGATCAACACTGCCCACGGGGTCATTGCTCGGCTGCCGCAGACTGATTCAAGTGGTCCTCGGGCACATGCTGATGATGCCAAAAGTAAATTAAATGCGTTTAGGGTGGAGTCGCTAAACGCACCCTTATTCCTGGCATTTGCTCTATGAGCTTGGGCGTGGAGCCTACACAAGTTCAATTGTGTCTCATCACATAGATATGGATTAGCTTTGCAGAATGTGCACCGCTGACGGAAGCTCGGAGACCCGGGTGACACATCTGCTTCTTGAATCGCTTGCGCCAATTGTTGCGCGCACCCCAGTGCATGGTGGCCTTGCCCAGTGAACGCGAAGAACCACGTAATTGCGTCAAGTCGCACTGGCAACCAGAAATGAGGTTGCATTGAATACGGATCACAGGCTTCGGTATCCATCCCCACAATCGGGAGTTGCTGGGCCTGTGCCGCAGTTTTGACATAACAGGTCCCTGCCTCTTTGTAGGTGTACTGCCAACAGGGCCAGTCCGCAGACCCCGGGCCGACAGAAACCAAGCCGTGGTGTGGCTGGTGCTTGCTGCTGTCAAAATTGATCATGGTGGACGTGGCTGTGGTGGTGGTGTGCGCGGCCGAAAGCACGGTCTACCCTTGCCCAGACATCTCATCACCTTGCTCCACCGATGCTACGCCTCCTTCTGCAAAATTGTGGGTGCCCGCAAAATGCGGCCCAAAATCGGGTGCCAACCGCCGCGCGGTCACATTGGACTCATCCCGAAAACCTGCCTGCATGTTTAGGGCAGGACTTGGTGAAACATCGCTCCCCTGGGCGCCAACCCATTAACATATTTTCTGATCAACCTCCTCCATCTCTCGGCACCGCATTCATCGGATTTCAGAATGATGTCGAAAAGTTCTTTCTCATTCCAAGGAAACCTTCTGCTCCAGCTTGTCCACCAGCCTAATCGCTTCTTTGGCCCTCAAGGCTTCTATCAGCTCCTTCTGCGACCTTGCCAGCTCAGCCGTGACTGCCTCACCGCCACTCACAGCTGAAACAGCCGAACCGGTAGTTTGGAGAGCAGTCACCTGCTGCATCAACTCAGTGTCTCTTTGTTTAAGTCTTTGAACCTTGGTCCGGAGCTCTTGCAACAATTGGGTCACTTGCATAGCTTGAGCAGCATCAGGAAACCCTGGAACAAAATGCTCCGCTACCATGAATGGAAAGTATGCAGCTCACTATTTTGTCTTGAGCCAAACAAGGTTGGCGTTACATGATACATGTGTTTACATGTACGTATGTACCTGGTGAAAACTGCACATCTGTTCCTAAATCCATATCTATAAATATTGTTGATTATATATATATTGATATGTATATATATATATATATATATGCATGCATGTATGTATACGCACAAAAACACACACATATATATATATATATACGAATGTAATTATATTTACATACTGCATATGAGAAAATAAAGGAATAAATCAACATAAGATTTCATAAGTAACTCAAACCGTATATCATCTATAGCGATCTATAGGTGGGCCATCTGGCCGTCCATTCCGCTGAAACCAACGCCTCCTCTGGTGAAGTGGCGAGACTTGGACCCAAACCCAGCAAGTCCTGAGAAGCACTTTGGGAAACTGGTTGGTGTTTGGTTAGTCACCTGAATGAAATACAATGAGGTTAGTTCCTCTCTATTTATTTTCTGAATATATTATGTCAAAAACAATATATACCTATATATATATATATATCTCTATATATATATATAGAGGGCGGCACCCCGTGGGGGAGTGAATTTTCATTAAAAATGATGATAAAACACTGTAAATACCGATGTTTTATACATTTGGAGGGTCTAAAACCCTAGTAAAATACATTTTTTTCATCATGATCTTGACATGAGATATACAAAAACATTGACAGGCACCAAAAAAAACAAAAAAAACAAACCACTAGATGCACCAAACATCGACAGGCACCAAAAAAAACAAAAAAACAAAAATTCCAGCAACTACTCAGAAGTGGACCCATAGTTCCTGGAATTTTTAGTTTTTTTGTTTTTTTTGGTGCCTGTGCAGGTTTGGTGCATCTA
>Ga0126342_10018862_pt1 | contig 11785 bp, 9 predicted proteins | sample Cyp1metagenome_FD_92528 | JGI IMG/M metagenome (GOLD analysis project Ga0126342, IMG submission 92528) | Coral microbial communities from Lord Howe Island, Old Settlement Bay, Australia - Cyphastrea 1 metagenome | ecosystem: Host-associated > Invertebrates > Cnidaria > Coral ... | reverse complement strand
TGAAATGGAATGAAATGGAATGAAATGGAATGAAATGGAATGAAATGGAATGAAATGGAATGAAATGGAATGAAATGGAATGAAATGGAATGAAATGGAATGAAATGGAATGAATGGAATGAAGGGAATGAATGGAATGAATGGAACGAATGGAATGAATGGAATGAATGGAATGAATGGAATGAATGGAATGATTGGAATGAATGGAATGAATGGAATGAATGGAATGAATGGAATGAAATGAATGGAATGAATGGAATGAATGGAATGAATGGAATGAATGGAATGAATGAAATGAATGAAATGAATGAAATGAATGAAATGAATGAAATGAATGAATGAAATGAATGAATGAAATGAATGAAATGAAATGAAATGAAATGAAATGAAATGAATGAATGAATGAATGAACGAACGAACGAACGAATGAATGAATGAATGTATGAATGTGTGAATATATGAAGGAAGGAACGAACGAATGAATGAATGAACGAATGAACGAATGAAGAAAGGAATGAATGAGTGAATGAAGGCGCTCCGCGTCCGTTCGATTTTTCAACATTTTGCAGCGGAAGCCGAGCTGTCGCTATAGTCCTGTGCACTTTTTGCGGCAACTTTTGCAGCTCTAGGCCTACTACCGCGGAAACAGAGACCCTACTTCAGCGACCCCAGGAGGCACTTTACCAAAAAAAACACAGGGTTTCGCGCCCGAGAGTGTTTTCACCCGTGAATTCACACGCTTCCGAGCTGTTGCACGTCCCAAGTGGTTGCAAGTGGTTCACATGATGATGTGGTTGGCATGATAATGTGGCTGACATGATGAGACATGAACATGATGACAAGACTACCCCTGGACATTCGTCCGTAACGTTGAAGTTTTCGAACTAAACTTCCTTTGATTATATAAATATATATATATATATCATGTACTAGTATATACTATATACACACTATTGTACGTATACTTATTTTCAATATCCTTGCCATATCTAAACAATTCTAAGTGCATCAATCTTCAAGCCTCTCCCATGGAGGATATTGGTAGATCATGTGCTCATAGGCACCAGTGTCATTCAAACCTCACTGCACAAAGCGGTCACAAACTTCCGGAAATTGAGTGATGCTGGCTATGCAGACTTGAATCTGGGCAACCCATGGCAACCCATGAGAGATTTAGGACTTTAGGATGTCGTTTTACAAACCAAGTATCTTGAGAACAATTTGTTGTCTTCCTAAAGGTCACACCAGAACAAATAAGACCAACACGGGTGCTATTAGGAACTGACTGTATTTTTCCTCAAACAAACACCTCTCCCTTAATCAACCTCCTTTCTGGCTTCGGATGGCTTTGGTGTGTCATGCAAAAGCCAATTGCACATGTTTCTGTAACAAGAAAATATAGAAAAACTATCTGGAAGGGAGTCTGATTCAATTCGCACAAGCGGGGCTTTCATTTGGGTAGCCCAAAAAATAAGACAACTTTTAAGGCCGAGGTATTTGCAGATTAGGGCTCCAGCCAAAATCATCTATGTCGACATTCTTGATAATGATCGGGAGGGTGCCCTGCCAAATCAACGGTTTTGCTTCAAAAGGCTTGTGTTGCGAGATGTTACTAAGTTACATTTTCTTCTTAATGAAGGACGTCAAAGTCGAATCATGAGTCACCAATGCGGTGCAGTACAGAAAATAGCCTTTCAATCGCAGCTATGACGATTGATTCTGTTTTAACATCTTTAATTAAGAGTCTTTGATAGTCTTTGGCTGTCGTTGGCACACTTGCGCAGTTTATGCTGGCCCCCACTGTGCGACAAGAGGCCTCTGGATTGGGCACCAACTTGTTGCAGGGATAGATTCCCTAGCGGCAACACATGGCCATCACCCGCACATTTCTATTGAGGATTTGCCGTCACAAGATGGTGAACAATATACCAATTGCACCCAGTCTCCAGGGAAAAAGTGTTTATCCTGCCTGGTAGCCAAAGTTGTGGACAATAAATATACATCTGGACTGATGAAACCTGAAAATGCAGCAACTGTTGCTTGCAAATCTTACAAAAAGAAAGCTGAAGAATCCGCCCTACTTCCCGCCGAAGGGTCCTGTCTTCCATGCTCAGCTTCCCTGTTTACATATGTGTACAGTACATCTTCGTCAACGGATCACCGCTTCTGATTCTGATGACAAGGGAAATTCAAGACTCAACAAATAATACTGTAGAAGGCTATAAGGCAACTGCTTGTTGATGGTCGTGACAGGCGAAACGACTTCGCCAAGCTCTTTCTCATTCGCTGGCATCTTGTTACATCAGCATGCAAACTGAATTTTGATAGCCCGGCTTTCAAAACACAAGCTGACGCATACTGACGCTGGTGTCGCGCATAGCTTGGGCTGGAGCAGGGCTTAGCCCTTCAGTTGCCATCTCAATAGAAAACCATTTGCAAACGGACGCCCATGCTGGGAGCTGGAAGTGAAATCTGGTGAAATACAACACTTTGAGCACGTGGCAACTTGGATGTATTGAATTAGTGTGAAACCTGCTGCGCCTATTTTCAGCCTTCAAATAAAACTGTACATTTAAAGGTCTCAATGCCCTATCACCCTCGCAGTATCTCGCAGTCACCTTCACAGCGGGACTGCTTCACCTCTCCTTTGGCTGATGCGCACGGGTTTCGAACTCACCTAGAAGCCGAGCAAGTCATGGGCTTGTTCTGGCTTGTTGCTTTTGCTGGCACATGCTGGCACCTTTCCCCAATTGGTTCTTTGTCAAATCTCAGCATCGCACTGGCCACGCTGTGCCGCAATTCCGCAATTCCTTTTCCTGAGTTTTGAGCTCCGGCAATTGCCAAAAAAAATCAAAAAAAAGAAAAAAAACGTTTGACAACCAGTGATGTCACTGTGCTATGTCAAACGAATGCTTCACAAGTGCTTCAAGAGGGCCACACAGTGCCACCATCATCGCAATGTCATTTTGTTTTCTTGGCCTCACAAAACTCTGGCCGGGCCGGTTCTATCCGGCTACCTGCTTGGCTGGTTGAAGTACGGCAGTTTGGCACGTCGCTGTTTCATGCTGTTTCAGTCTGCAACGGTCTGCAGTTCTGAGGCTGTTTGAACGCACGGAAACCGGACCACCATGGACAACCAAACCACAAAGAATCCAGGATATCCAGGTTCAATATGATCCCACTCAGATTCCGGATGGAACTTATACACCTGATATATTTATTTTCATATGTAGGGCGTTTGAAAATTGCCCGAAATCCCAATACTTAGCTTCCTTGCGGGATGTTGCCAACCAAGGGGCTTGCGCAACACAGAAGAGAGAATAGAAGCAAGGAGAGAGATAAGGCAGCAAGGTTGCTAACATATTTTGCAGGACAATGATTCAAATGTATATCCCCTCAAACAATTCTGCCAGTGCGTAAGAAATGGCCGGTCTTCTGTACAGAAAGGGCTCTGAAATGGCGACAAAAAACTGCAAGTCGCTTGTGATGCGGAACAGACATTAAGCGTGTTGGCACATAGGATTCAGCGCTTCAGAAGGACTTGGATCATTGGAACTGCAAAGCAAAAATTCAAGGCACGAGCAGAGACAAAGAGATCCACTCATATTCGTATGCACCAGAGCTACTGTTCCATATTTCTCCTACGAGTGCATTCCAAGTTGAAATGCCAGGGTTGAAGATCTACATGCGAGGCCCATCGTGAGTGATGACATCTTTAGTCTCCAGGAATCGCGGGCCTTGGGCGGAGGTGTTGTAGTTCGCTTGCGGCTTGCCTCAAAACAACAGAATTCTTGGAAACAAAAAGTTCCTTCATCATCCTTCATCCTGTTTCGTCTCTGACGTCAAAAATCTGAGGAGTGCACTTCTTTCTGGGTATCGGCCTTGCTGTCGCCGATTTCAGTTTTGTCCTACAGTACAAGTTCGCAAACTGGCCATCTATATCAGCGCGTCCAGTTGGAAGAGCTCCTGCTTTTTTGCCGTGGTTTTGGAATCCTGACTGCACAAACAATGTTGAGTAGACTCAGTAGACACAGCATTTGTATGCTTTTGTTCACAACGCATGCTCAAGGGCACACTCAAGACTTGAATGAGTTGAATTTGTCATGTTTCACTCGCGCTACATACAAAGCGGCACCTTGGAAATGGTGACCCCTTTCTTTTCCGGACATCCTGACAAAGTTTGGCAAAGCACACCCACTTGTGTTTTCATATCTTGGAGTCATAGGGCAAACTCAGCAAAGAATCTAAGGCATGGAAAAATCAAAGATGAAGCGCTGACATGAAGTACAAAAAAGTGAAAAAGTGCAGCATGCGACAGGGGTTGGGAAATGTTCACAAGCACCGTGACAACTGTCATGGCAAATACCTGTGACAAGCGCAGCAAGAGCGCCTTCCGTTTTTTTTGTTTTGCGGCCAAGGATGGCAGAGGCAAGCCCCAGGGAAGAGGTCCTGCACACATTCTCTCGCAGTAGAGCAAAAGCAACACAAGGAAACAATAAACAGCAGGACGGTTGACCCCCAACTTTCTGACCTCTCGGTCTGTCCTGGCCATGCAATATGCCCCGCAAAGAAATAGGAAAATGTGGCTGGTGGTTCCCAAAACCTGCGGCTACTCGGCCAAAACATACTGTAGGTCCAGCTCCAGCGACAAGATGCAGCAGCCACAAGCTGTTCTGTTCCCAGCATCTTGTCAGAAAACATCAAGGTGTTGCATTGTTTTTTCGGTTCCCTGGCATGCGAACACAACCAAATACGTGCTAATTGTATCTAATTGTTGACCTTGGGTCTTTCCAAGTTTCAGCTGTGCCAATGTGCAAATGGTGATATAGATGTGCGAAAGCAGCATTTTTTCGCACATGCATCACTCACCATCACCATCACCATCACCATCACCATCGTCATCATCGCCATCATCAAGTCCCGGTGGGTGTGACTTAAAGCTCCCCGGAAGACCGGAACGCAACCGAACAATGCTGGCACCTGCGCCTGCCACTTGAACTCTTCTGGCGTCATAGGAGGAGCAACATCTGCAGCCCTTGTGCAATACTCAGCACCTGCAAAGCACCATTGATCATACTTACTTGTCCAGTCGTGTCACGTGGGTGTGACTGCGTAGTATCAAGTCAGTTGGCGCGGATATTTTCTGCAAATTTTATCAAAATTTAGCAAATATACTAGTGAAAACTACCTGTCCGATGAAACTCCAGTGTCTCCTTGGGAATCTTGGCACCTGCCATCGCGACCATGACCCAGAGACCAGCAACCTTTGCAGGCTGCGAGCCCGCGGGGAAGAGAAGCAGAGCGACAGCCTCAGCATGGTCAGCATGGAACTCCGAAAGCCCGAAAGCAAACAATGTAGACCTGTGGCGACCTGTGGAATAACGAAAAAAGATGAAAAAAGAATAACTTGAAGAACTTGATCAACTTTCCACTGCATCCAAAAATATCCAAAAGCAATTGCAATCATGCGATGCAAAATCCTGCGCTTCAAAAGAACCGCAGCGTCCTTGACTGTGTTTTGGGTGCAGGGGAAAATTCTTCAAAGTCAGCACCCACAGCTATCTGGGGAAAACATGGAAACACAACTGAGGCCACGTCCACCAGGTGTGTTAGCGCCAACGCCAGCATCACATTCTGCGCACCTGGCCATAGTTGGCTAGGCTTTGCATGCTCGAAACTACCTTTGCACGTCGATCTTCATCTCCAAATCAAGTCAGCGGAAGTTAGCGGCCCTCAACCGTGACATAATTTAGCCAGCTGTGCTCAAGCTAAATGTGGATACGATTGGGTGAAGGAGCGGCAAGCGGATGAACTTTGCATACGCTGCAAACACTTCCTGCAGTGTGACGCGTCACATCAAGTGAATGTCGTATCAAATATGTCAAATATCCAACTTCATCTGGATTAGATCCCGAAAGGCAGGACGCACCCACAACAAAGAAAACCAGTTTGTCAATGGGGATCCCAAAAAAACAATGAATGCGTTCACAAGTGAAAAGGTGCTGTATATGTAGACATATTATATGTCCGTGCAAATGATATACATAATAATTGACCATAATATAGTTGATCAGAAAATTAATTATTGGATTTGCGAAATGAGTCTTGGATATGAGCCGTATGTGCATAGCGACATAAGCATCCTATGAATGTATTATATTTGCGTGTGTGTGTGTGTGTGTGAGTAGTATGTTTGTCCGGATGGATGAGGGGGTGATTGCAAAAATGGAAACTCTACATCCTTTCGCGTTATATACCCTTTTGGACAACATCCAACACACATTGTGCATGCACACGGTTGTTTCCAGGGCTAACCTAACATCGTGGTCAGTGCAGACTGCAATGGGCAGTAAACCTAGAAGTGTCAAGTTGCAATACTAATACCCTGCATGGAACGACTGTATGCTGATGGTGCTGTGGGCCCTGTGATTCTACACTTGTCTCCCACTTGTCTTGGACCTGCATTTGTAAAACATGTTCAAACATGTTTAAAAAGTATATGCTTTCATGTATGCATGTGCATGCATCGTGGCTGTGGGATGTGTTTTCAGCAATGCAACTAATGCAGCGCACGCAATGGAGTTGCGCAGGTTGGTTAGTCAGCTCCTCAGTGAGTCAACAGAGAAGGAGATGGGTTGGTCAGTTGGATAAAAGGTCAGGTAGATAGGCCTGCACGTACTGACTGAGGAACATACTGACATATGCAAAATATGTAAACAGATTACGTGTGTTCCTTTTGCCTTGCCTCCTGCTTCCATCCCTACTTCTTTCTTGCCAACGGTCAATCCATTCTGTGGCTTGAGGGAAAGCACATGTACGTATACACAGGCATGTATGAGCGTGATGCATCGTGATGCTATGTGATGCATTGTTATGCGACATAATGTCAAGGAATGTGGTAAAATGTGGTAAAGCAGAATGGGACACGATGGGATGGAATAGAGAATAGAAAGCAGTGTGATGCACTGCGACTATGCAAGTACGTATGCAAGTACACATGCATCAGTACTTCTGTAATTACGCATAAAGGTTGGCATGTACATCTATGTCAGTTTGTCAGCTTGCGTCTACTGTATCTGTCTGTCCCCCTGTCCAACCGTCTGCATCCATCCATCCATGCCCCCACTCATCCATACTTACGAGCCCAGTATGTCACATATATGTCTGGCAAGTTTCTGTATCTCCATATTCTCCATAAGTTTCTGTCTGGCTCCATCTCTAGCCCTCTCTGGATGCAGGGACTTGCCAAAGCATGTCTCGGTGAGCATTGTTCAAAACCCTCTGGCACGCCCGCCTGTCCATTCCTAATCTCTTCCGCCATGCTTTTGTGGCTTGGGTTTTGGCTTCCGCTGTGACATTTGAAGTCTTTGGCATTTCCGCGGAGCTTCCGCGAAGTGATATATAATCCTTGCTTCCGCGAGAGCTTGCGTGGCACTTCCGCAACTGCAGCGTCAGCAGTGGCTAAGGTATTGCAGTGGACGACTTTGCCTAATTGGTCTTGAATCTTGTCTTGGGGTGCTTTTGATCGCTGCTGCGTGCATGTAAATATGTTCTGGTAGCGTTGTGCGTACTGCAAGCCACATGTCCGAAGTACTTGTACATGCAGGTATATAGCGTGGTTTCAGTTTTACGTGCAATTCATCTAACGTACTTGTATTTTCTGATGTGATGTGATGTGATGTGTATATATGTGTATATGATAGACATGGTTGTGTATGTACGTTCTTTGTGAGAACGTGAGTATGCTTCTGTCACGTTTGCCTGTGCCAACCTGTGCCTGCATTTATCCCTGCGTGAATGTCTAACTTTATGTGCAAGTTAATGACGTCGTTTCATGCCGGTTGTGTTGCATACATGTCCCTGTGAATGTGTGTAACGTAGGAATGCTGTGTCCAGTTTGACTCTTCAAGGTCGAACATGTTGTCGAGTCTGATAGCACTAACGGACCTGCTGCAGCGGCTTCGGGGCTAGACCGAGCAAAGGAGCCACCTGTGCAAGAAAGCACATCGTATCCGAAGCTGAGCATGGCTGGCATGCCTCCTACGCAGCATCAGACTGTAAATCGATGCAAGTCAATGCAAAATCGCCAACATCTTAGCCTTTATGACCAGTGCACTTCCTGTAAAGGCCCCGACCTTGCCAACAGAAGTGCAGGATCGAGGTTGGCAATATAAATATAAATGCAAACATCTTGCGTTTTTGTCAGTGATCTTCAAGCATCTCCCTTGCAAAAAGGGAGCCGTGTTAGTATCTGGCTATGTCGCGACAAAGTATTCTTTGGCCAAGCCAGAGATCACAAGATGCCGCGCAGCAAAAAAAAACCTTACATATACAATAACATAGAACGCCAAAAAAAACACTATAGTAGAATGTGTTTTAAATTCTATAAGATCATTATACGATGTTATACGATATTTCAGCATATTTCAGCTATGCAAATGTAAACTTGCTCAGACTTCAGGCAAGAAGCAATGCTTAGCTGCGGCAACATGCGGAGCAGCCCGAGTAGACTTATTCCAACCTGGTGCAGGTTCTTGGCATTCACCGCCTGAGGCCTATGCTACAGATGCTACAGTAACTGCATGTAACTTAAACTGCTACCTCTCAGGCTTGCCCGAAGAGGCTTTGGACAACGCACATAACGCACCAGAAATTACCGGACAGCGCAAAGATGCAGAAGGTGACAAAATCGAAAGCACCTGAAACAAAAACAGTCTGATAGAAAAAGGGTCTCCGTATGTCCGTTGCAAGCCTTCTTCAAGCCAGTCATGGCCGGAAATCCCAATATAAGCAAAGCGGCTGCGATAAAGGTGCCAGAGATTGCCAGAGAATGAAACCAATGTTGTAGATCCATGAAACAAACTGTCCATTATATCAGAAGTGAATATTGCAAACATCGCTAAATACGTGTCGAAGGTTCAAAATTTGTTCAAGCGAAGCGAAGTCTTTAGGAGTGGCCTGTGCATTGGTCTCATTCTATGCGTCAAATAAACCTCAATAGCTCCGCGATTCCCAATCTTGGACCACTCAGGCAAACCGAGTGGCATGCGAATATTTGACGATATTTGACCTTGATACATGATGATATATAAACTATATAAGCAAACTTAGTGTGCATGCATTCTTGAAAAAGGAGGGCTACGATACGGACTGGAAGCAGCGCGCTTTGCCAGTCGTTGGCGATGAACATTACCTGGGTTGGTGGCATGCAAAGACTGAGTAATGCATCGCTCCAGTAGAAGAATGACACCAAATGAATAAATGATTTCATATTTTTATATAATTAATATTCATTAAATTTCATTAATATGTTTCATCCGCCTTCAACTCTACATATGCCAAACCAGACAAGTGGCTGATCCATGCACGTCACGGTGGAACTATGTGGAACTGCTGAAAAAGGGCTTTGATATGCCAGTGGAACTGCTTGATCTTTCCGGATACCCAGTGAATCCCAGTGAATCCCAGGGATACCGGGATACAGTACCCTGTACCATGCTGTCCCAGAGACTTTCTCACCATAGGCGGCTCCTCCAGGTGCACAACAGCATGGAGCCTGCGCACATGGGATATCAAGGGATGCCTAATAATTATACGAATAATTCATAAATATATAATAAATATATATATATATAAATATATAATATAAATATATAATAATATATATACAATTATATACACTAATTAGACCTGATTAGTTAATAGATGTGCGCAAACAAGGAGCCACACCACCCTTACTGGAGACGGATGGAGTTCCAAATTTGCAAAATTCCAAAAGATGCGAAGAATGCCTTCTGCCTCAGTTGAAAGAGGATTTCTACAAAGGGAGGGGTTATTCTGATGACATGCTTCAGAAATCTTGGGACTTTCCATCACTGGGCGGCGCAAATTGGCATGCTTAAAAGAAATGAATCACCATGAATCCCCTGATACGGGTTCTGGGGTCTTGCATTTTGAAGGAAGACGTACGTAGTCCTCTCCCAGTCAGAGTGCGAAGACTTGACCGCTCTAATATTAGAAATTAATAGAAATTACATGAAATGACATGAAATGACATGAAATTTGAAATGACTGTAGTTTCAGCCCGGTGCTTCGTGTTTGATACACATGATTTCACTGTGGTCACTACAAAACAATGTGACTGTGTTGTCGACGACAAAGTGCATACACCGACAAACAGCGTTTACTTCAAAATATTTCAAACTGGAGAGAACTTGAATGAGTCTGGCAAATGTTGATGACTCAACATATTCAAATCATGTACTTTGCCTCTTCATGAAACAGTCCTTAAAGAATCAATTAGACACTCAAGCAGACTCAGGCAGACTCAGGCAGACTGAGGCACATGTCTTCATGTGATTTGGTGCAATTTCATGCCCACACTGACATCTGAGGACATGCATGACTTGGATTTGCCTCGAGCGCAGCGAGCGTGAATAAAGCGAACCGAAAAAGGTTGTCTGCATACCTCAAAGCATGTCAGCTATCAGCTAGAGTTCAGATGGTTCAGTCTGGTTTAACATCCAATAATGTCTACAGCAGCCAGAGCAAGCAATCACTGTCCCCAATTCAAGTACCTAGCTAATGAATGCTACTGCAAGCTATGCCACTAAGCAGAGGCAACCGAAAATCAACACTCAATTTCAATCTTGTACAGCTCAGCATTTCACTCAACACCCTCCTGTGCATTGTAGTACAAGCCTCCGTGCAATCAACAAGAAAAGGCATAGGCTGAATAGCACCAAAAAACGAATCAGCGATTTTGCAAGAAATCCGATATAATCCGGTAATCTCTTCTGTGAAGCCACTGCAATGCAAAATCACTGAGGTGAAAGCCACCAGGTCGGTGATAACACGGGTGATCCACAAAAATGTAGTCGACTCCTCACGAGCTGCAAACAGAGCATCAGAGCAAGCTGGAGGCAGGGATTGTGATCTACGATCTGTTAGATTCTGATAAAGATGTTCAAGTATTTTAGATTATTCTGAAATATGTTAAAGTTGTTTAAAGTATGTTGAAGCCAAGAGCGAAATGTTAACACCATCATTGCATTGCATGTTTTTGAAACCTATGGCATTGCGTGCGAATTTAATGACGAAGTACTGAGAATCAGCCAGGTCTGTGCCATGCAGCAGTATCCGAGGGAGACAACGTGGTTTTGAAAGGTGATTTCACCGGCATGGCAAAGTCAGGAAATGTATACCTACGAGTGCCATCTGGCCAACCATGTGAACAATTCCCCCCGGCAAAGCGCACATCGCAAACTTATACAGTGCTGCAAAGCAACACACAAGGATACAACGACAACACCTTAGAGTGGAAAACAAACTGCTAAATATTCCAAACCCAGATTTAAGATGATTTAAGGTAGAATGCAGAACAGCGAAGATATTCGGATTAGACAACAAGTTCCCCAGGGTCCCATCACCCATGGCGATGTGTCGAATAAGTTTAGCCCTATTACATAGCATGGATACAAGAGATTATATATAATATATGGATTACATTGCATTACGGTAATCCTCTACATCTCGCACTAAAACTTTCTGTTGCAGATGCGCTGACAAAATTGACGATTAGGACAGGACGGGAGTGTACATGAGTGGTTGCCAACATGTTTCTACCGATAACTAGACGACGGATGGCCCGAGAGCGTAGAGCAGCAGGGTCTTCTCTTGTTAGTATGGAGACACCATATTACAAAACAATATATTAAAGATGTGTTATAGGCAGTCGAGAAGAGGAGTATCAAGACAATATAGCACAAGTACAAGACAATAGTTT
>Ga0126342_10018861_pt1 | contig 11786 bp, 7 predicted proteins | sample Cyp1metagenome_FD_92528 | JGI IMG/M metagenome (GOLD analysis project Ga0126342, IMG submission 92528) | Coral microbial communities from Lord Howe Island, Old Settlement Bay, Australia - Cyphastrea 1 metagenome | ecosystem: Host-associated > Invertebrates > Cnidaria > Coral ... | reverse complement strand
TTTTTTTTGATGCCTACGCCCTAGTGGCCAGTAACTACTTTTAACCAATCTTCACGATATTAAGATACATTAAAATACATTAAGATACTAATTAGATACATTAAGATACATCCATTAGCTATTTTTTTCATCCAGATATTTTATGAATCCATTGAATCCATTGAATCCATTGTTATAAGCCAGTTACTAAGCCAGGGCCCATGTCTCGTCGATTCATTCATAGATTGTCATAGACTCCATTCGGGTCAACCAAATCACGGCGATAGAACCCCAAACAAGTTGGTTTATAATGGAAAATCCCTAGCTACAAATGGATGATTTACGGTGGGGGGTACCCCCATTTTAGGAAACCTCCGTATGGAGGTTTCCTAAAAAAAAGGGATCCCCAAGTCACCTTGGGTTTCACTACTAAATTGGTAAAATTTTGGATGATGTGGGACCATTTGGGGTACCCCTGTCTAAACCGAAAAACTCACGATGATTAAAAAACAATGAACATTGTGATGTTCATTAAGTCTTTAAGTAGTCAATGTATGTCACTGGAGTTTTCTCCAGTTGCATGGGCGTAGAGAGCTGTTTTTTTCATAGCTGAGCATAGTAGACGGTACTTACTTTAAGTATATGAAGGTTTCCTAAAATGGGGGTACCCCCTAAATCATCCATTTATAGCTAGGGATTTTCCATTATAAACCATCCATTTTGGGATATCCAGATATCCATATGAATGAAAACCTCCATATCGATTTAGTGTCAGATGTTTTCGGAACTCGTGTTGTTATGTGGGTTTGATTTTTCATGGACTAGCCTTAAGGTCCAAGGGTTCAGAAAAACAGTTTCCCATCAAACCTGCCATTACCTGCCAAAAATAAGTTGGAGTATGGCTATACCACGTGTGTTTATAGCTGGTTGGTGGTGACTGGAACCATGGTTTTTTATGACTTTCCATATCTTGGGAATGTCATCATCCCAACTGACGAAGTCCATCATTTTTCAGAGGGGTACGTATACCACCAACCAGACAAACATGGAATTCTCCGATAGGCAAATGGTCACCGTAACCTAACTATCGCAAGATGGGGCACCGTATCTTGCAGGAAACTGGTGGTTTAAATCTGGTGTGTCGATACTGCCAGGGCAATCGACCACATGATGCCAAAGGCTACTTGAAATTTTGTGCCTTGGAGAGCTTGGAGGGTGGTCCCAGGGGCACCAGGGTGGGGCACTTTTTATAGCATGAAACATGGAGGGAAAACCAACAAAAATGGTCAAACATTGGGATTTATAGGTGATTCATCATAGCAAAGTTGGTGAACATATGTGAACATAACTAGGTGAAATTATGGTTAAACTGCCGTGTTTCTGATTTATGACATATTCATAATTTTATTTTCTCACCGTGTTGGGGGGCACCCACATGTTTAAGACCTAACCCATGCCAGGGTGTCGAAAGCTCGTTGCAGTTCGCCTAACGGCCTTGGGTGGAACCCAACTGAGCTGTGCCCAAAATGTCTGTGTTTAAATTACCTACAAGGTCTGGCCATAAACGATGGCTAAGGGGGTTGCAACTCCAATTTCACTATGGTTCAGAAAGAGGCAGAGGATGGATAGATAGATAGATGGATGGATGGATGGATAGATGGATAGATAGATGGATGGATGGATGGATAGATACACATACATATAATATATATATAAGGGTGTATATATATCATATATCGAACTACTTTTCATGAAGTTCATACATTAACAAACATTTCACCGCGGGCCCCCCATCCTGTATGAACCATGTCTAGCGGGATTGGCCTGAAGTTGTTCGACAAGCGGATGCTGGAGAATCTGGAGATGAACACAACTGGTGTTATCCCTTCCCATATGCTCCATGTATGGAATATTCACCAACATTTACCCCATAAATGACCCAAATGTAGGTAAATATACCATACATGAAGCATATGGGCTTGTAAGTGGAAAATAGATCGTTACTCAGAGTTAAAGCCCTTTACCAGCTACAAGTGGTTATAAATTGGCTTATAACAAACCATAAATGGGCTGACTTACTGACTTACAACTGGTTTAAAGGGCCTGCATTTACCAATTTGTTTGAAACTCCGACCAAGTAGACCCTCCAAGTGCCCGAAAAAGTGGAGTTTCATATGCTATCTTGGGACCTGGGACTACCCATGAAATTATGACAACAGGTGCTGTGTTTGGCAACATCGTCGCCTTCACAGCCTACAACATCATCAAGAAGAGGCATGAAGCCGGGCTGCCGTATTTTGAAGCTGGGTGACTTCGAATCCTTCAAGACGTAGTGCACGTAGTGCCCCCAAACGTGAAGTGTTTGTTGGTTAAAAAAGACCCCATCAAGTACAGATATCTACAACCTATAGTCGGAGGTTTCCGAAAATAGAGGTACCCCCAGTTCTCATCCATTTATAGCTAGGTTTTTCCATGTTTTTTCTTACCATCCAGCCAGCTATTGGGGATTCCCCATTTATGAAGAACATTCTGAGGATTGGTTCACCTCCTGGGGTTATCCATGGTGATCGCTAGATATGATAGTTACCCTCTGGTCAACATACAAAAAGCTATGGAAAAAACTCACATAGCTATGGAACATCACCATTTTTAATGGGTAAATCTCAACGAACTCTAAATGGCAATTTTCAATAGTTATGTTAAATTACTAGAGGGTAGTTATTATAGTTATTACAGTTAATCCAGATTAGTCAATAAGCCGGATTAGCTTAGTTATAACTAACTAGAATATGGTGATTAGCCAGTTACTTTCTTCGTTTGATGATCCTCCAAGTGGATTGTAGTGGTTGCAGCCATTCTTTGCCTCCCCGGCCTTAGCAGTGAAGGATCGAAGGTTACCAATAAACACACTTTAAAGATTGGATCGAAGATTGTTCAAGTATTCTTTAACCTCACTACAGATCCTATGGTCCCAATAAGGAAGGTAAACTCCCAGCCGGCAAAGTTCCGAGTTCCTTGGCCCGTGCCGCGCAGGCGACAGAATAAGCAGAAAGAGGAGTCCAGCGAGAAAGAGGATTCCAGTGAGAAAGAGGATTCCAGTGAGAAAGGGAAAGCCAGTGAGAAATAGACAGCCGGCCACTGGAACTAAACTTGTACCAAGAGAATGGTATGCCAAGCTCAATGATGGCAAACAATTTTTGGTGGATGGACTAATTTGCTAATGCCATGCCTTACCCTAGAGTAGATTGTTAGATATGGGACATCCATAATCTATATTCATTTAGAGATCATGTCTTTGAGTGTTGCCAGAGGTACATTTTTTTTGCGAGAGATGACCCCAGGCAACTGAGCCTTTGGAGCCTTTGGGTCGGCGAATTGTCCAGCTTCCAGGAGGCAAAACCCCAAAGATCCATCGCTTGCCCTGTAAAAACTGATCCATTTTGGATACCCAAACTGATAATGACTAACAGTTCGCTTTTGAAAGTGGCCCATGGATAGTTCGTTGATATACAAGAAACTTAAAGATGGTGATTTTCCAGTTCGCTATGTTAGTCTACCAGAGGGCATGTTGTCAATGGGAAATTCAGGATCCTAAAATGGAGGTACTGTACCATATAAGGCCTTATTTTGTGGGGATATTCCCTTACATAGGCCTTATATAGGCCTTACATATGGTAGGTACCTCGGATTTAGGTTCCTGAAATGGCAATTGATGTTGGATGATTTTGGTGTTGTAATCCAGCAAGTTCACAAACCCTTAAAAAAAACCAGCCAAAAAAGGTGGATTTTTCACTAAGCCAAACACGGATGGTACCCACGTTAGCACAATCAAGCAACATGCTTCAAGAAAAAACATGAGCTTCTGTAATGTGGATTGGATTTTCCTTCAATCTGCATGTGTTGGAACATAGGCTAGAGTAGCTTAAATACGGCTAAAAATCTCATGTTCCCCACACAGACTTGCAATTGCTTTTGTGGCGCAAAAAAAACATGGTATGGTTTCTTAAATGGTTTGAGACCTCATTTTCCCAACAACCTTCACATTTTGGGTTTCATCTAATGCCCTGTTTGGATCCCCAGCGAATCTAGCCTTCAAATAGCAAGCGGCCTCGTGCTCCTGGTAGCGGACAGCTGGACCTGGTGTCAGAGTCTGTAAGAAAAAATTACTCACGCTGTTACTGAGTCTTGACCGTTGATCAATGTTGATGCGGAAAGCGGGGTGTGAAGCATCACCAAATCATCCAAGTCCAGCATGAGCCATGACAAATAGCCTTATCCCTTATCCCATCCCATTATACATGGTCAATCTGTTTAGCTGGTTACATCGTCTGTATCCATAATATATATATACACACCCTGTAAGCCACTATATAAGTATTTATCATATAATATCATAGTATATATATATATATTTCTACAGACTACATTCACTATATCACTATTTATCGCAACAACATTGAAGTACATTGTAGTACCCATATCACCAGAGCAGATGGAGCAGTCTACTCAGCAAATCCCAGGGAAGGTCAACAGTGCTGTGTCTCAGATTTTGTTTCCAGGGAAAGTTCATTGGGAAGCCTCGGTATTTTTGAGGTAAAAAAACATGTAAACACAATAGTTTCCTGTATTTGTTTTCTTTGAATCAATCCATTTTTACAGCAGCTTTCAATCATTGATTCCTGCCACGTCAGTAGGATGAGACTAGGTCCTTAGGTTTCAGACAGAAGCTGTTGGGCCAGATCATTTACACGATCTTAGGGACCCCATTTTTTGAAGGTTCCATGTAAAGACACAGAATGTTGGTAAAACATTGGATATACCCACCCATATGTAAATGGTTCCAATGGGTTTATACCACCCATAAGTAAATCATCTCCAATTTTACAATCTTTATGGGTGGTATAAACCATCAACATATGGCTAGTTGAATAAAATTACTTTTATTATTGCTTTACTGACATCAAGGCGTGTACTCAATGCCATTGGCAATTTTGGGTGTGAAGAATTGGACTACAGTTTTTTTCGAATCAGTGTGGAACTCTTCATTCCGCTCAGCTATTTTGCTTCGAAAGACAGTTTATATTTATTATATATAACTGGTTGGTGGTTTGGAACATGGCTTTTATTTTTCCATATATTGGGAATTTCATCATCCCAACTGACTTTCATATTTTTCAGAGGGGTTGAAACCACCAACCAGTATAATATGTATATATATATATAATTGTTGCGATGATCATTGCTGGCACACCCGGCCTGTTTGTTGGGTAGCTTCATCTTCATGTTTTCATTGTATGTGGGAACTTATACACTAACCAATTATGTTTGTGCCCAGGGCATCTAAGGACGATTCAGACTAATAATGTTTTGTTTGAAGGGTCTTTAGAATCTTTCCATGATGATGTGCTTCAATCAAAGTTCTCAACACCATCCAACACACATAGTCTCACCAGTTGTCCATGGAAAGACTCCTTGGTTTTACTACTGAAGAGTGTTGAATTCCACACCATTGCTGTTTCGATCTCCGCTTTTGGTTGTTTTAAAACATCCCCCGGCCCCGATAGAAAACAATGGATCCAAGACTGAAATAGCGATGAATTGAACCTTTCTACTCTTTTTTGGGGTTGCTATACATCCAAAAACTTTTGTTGCTTGAAGCCCAATTCACCCCCAACCTTGAATGGGTAGTTAAATCCTTTGGTTAGTTTGCATTTTTGTTGCTATAAATGGAAAATAACCATAACCAGCAACAGATGGACTATCGGAGATTGACCATGAAATTTGCTATTGCTTAGCTCAAAACCTAATTTTTCGATGTAGAACTGCACGGGAAGGGCCTCATGTGACGTCATGGCGCGGCGGCTAGTGCTCCTTGGAGTGCTTGGAGTGGTGCTGAGCTATTTAGGAGGTGGTTCATCGCCGTGGTTCATCTCAGTGAATAGGTTATAGTAGGTTGGCTCAGCCTTAAAAGTGGACAGGAAACCCTGGGATTCTTTGAACATGATCTCAATCCTTTAGCCATTTTGGGGAAAATGATGATAACCACCTGGATTAAACGGAGTCCCTTACCATTTTTGGGTGCCGCATATGTGGAATGCCTGGGATGGTGGAGGTGGGGATAGCGAGGTGTCAATGGCAGGTGAGTGGGTGAATGGTGGGTGAATGGAGTGTGGCCCATGAAGCCGTAGACTTCCACTTGTCGCTCCCAAAAAATATGCACACAATGTAGCCATGTAGCTGGCAGTTCATGCAGAATCAAACAAGAACTGTAGTTCATTGCCCTTCGAGTGGCCAGGAATCAAGACAAACTATGCTTCAAATTTAAATCATCTAAGCTGTGGATTCTGTGGATGCTGACGAAATGATGGACAGCCTGCTACTATCTCACAAGAACAAAAGATCATCTGATGACATTCTTGATGCCTGGGCACATTATAGTGACCTCACCGTGACGTGATATGGTGAATGTATCGTGGATGAATCCCTGGACTTGTTTCATCTTATTTCATGGTTTATACATATGTTTAAATGAAATATCATGATTTACTCAGATGCACCATTTTTGATATTTCACTAGCACATTTTGATATGTTATGATATTTCACTAAAAAACATGGAAATGTGATCATGTCCCATTTGTTCATCAATTTACTCAGATGATTTGCTATGACATATCCCCATGTTTTAGTGAAATATTCCATTTGTTTCAACATCAAACTTAGTTTCTAAGTCATGGGGGGGAATCTAAGCCTTAAAATTCCAATTTTTACAATAGCCCTCCATTCTTTTTTTGAAGGTTCACATCCCCGTATGACTTGCCGCCAGGTGTCTTCCTCCCATCGCCTCCAGCCTGCAGCGATGCCCCAGTGGCACAGCTCAGCGTGCGATTCCAACGACAGCTGGACAGGCAGGATGAAGCGAAGGTGACGAGTCGAGGAGACCATTTCTGGATTTCTTGGGTGAATCTATATAAAATGACTAAAAAAAAGGGGGTTCAACTGAAGAAAAATATGGTGAAGAAGGGTGATTGGGTGATTGCTAAACAAAAGGGGTTGAATCTACCCTCTGGTTATGACTAACAGTTCGCCATGGTTTGTTGATGGCCCTAATCGAAATAGATGGTTTACCGAACTTAATAGCATGGTGATTTTCCATGGCGAACTGTTAGTCATAACCAGAGGGTATATATAAATGACTAAAACAAAGGGGGTTCAACTGAATAAAAATATATGGTGAAGAATGGTGATTGCTAAACAATTTTGGGGTTGAACTGGAGAAAATTATGGTGATTTGATGTGATTTGATGGGAGATTGTAAACATCTATTAAATCCTATTTGGGAAAATTCATGACGATGAACAATGGCCATTTCAGGCACCGATGATTGGATGTACCTACCATTTGTAATGCCAATTAGTAAGGGGGCCTATGTAAGGGGATATCCCCAAAACATGGCTTTATATCATATACAGCGTATATATATATATACAGTGTGTATGTATATATATATATATATACAGATTATATATATATACTCATGACTATGTACATATTCCCTCCGGATCCCTCCGTCCCATTGAGATTTAATTGTCATCGATGATTGGATGTTTGTCCGAACCTTGGTTTGCTGGGTAGCATCAGTGGTCACGTATTGGGCCCGAGCAATTTGTTGTGAGCCATGTTATGTTCCTGCATTTGCAAAATCACCACTGTTTTCATAAGTGTTCAAACTTTTTTTCAGCCATATGGTATCTGCCGAACTGTTGCAAATCTTATATCAGATCATGATTGTACATTATATTGTAGTTATGTGTATAATGTTGTTATTTATTTGTGGATGTGTTTATTCATTTAATCGAGTGGTCAGAACAAACATGTAGAATCGTACGACACATTGACAGTTTTTTTCAGTTAACATCTTGACATGCAAAATGCATAGAAAGATGAATATTGATTTTGACGTTTGCACGTGTTGTCATTTCAAAATTTATAACATATTTACATGGATGTACAGTAACCATTAAAAATCATAGCTATGTTAAATTACCAGAGGGCAAGCCTCACTTGATCTCTAGCTTGGGAGCTGCAAGGAGAGATGCTGAGAGATCGTGATACCTTCTTCTGGTGTCGTGGCATCTGTTGGACAGCGATAAACTTTGGGGCGAGATGGGCGAGATGTTGCAGTAGAACGCCTTAAACAATTCATGGAACCTCAAACTTGCCCTCTGGTAAACGTTTACATAGCTATTGAAGATCACATAGCTATTGATGGGTAAGTCAACGAACTTTCTATGGCAATTTTCAATAGCGAATTGTGAATGTTTACCAGAGTGTAAGTTTCTTTTTTTTCTATAGTTAAAGGTGTTAAAGTCATTTAAGAATTATCATTCTCATCTTAGATTTGTGTGTTGGACCTTGGGCTGCTGGTTGAGTTTGAACCGTGTCACCATCCGCCCACACCATTCCCTTCACAAGATACTCTCCGCTACAGACCCTGATTCAATGGTGGAACTTTTTCGGCATTTTGTCAAACTTTCAGGAGTGTACTCAGCATTCAGGAACTTCTGATTGCATAGGAATGGCAAATGAACATCGATTTGACCAACCATTTTTGGTGCAAACTGCCATGTTTCAAAGCCTACTGAGGGGCCTTCCAGCCTGAGGTCCTTGTTCACGGATCACTTCGGCAGCAATCCCAATACGCCGTTCCTTGCGATGATCAACGGGATGATCCAATCTAAACGCTGTGAAATGAATCCATTGATTGTTAGGCTCTGGTAGACTAACATAATTAGCTATTGAAAAATGGCTCATTGATAGTTGATTTACCCATTAAAGATGGTGATTTTCCATAGTTATGTAAACGTTTACCTCAGGGTACATCTTACTATCAAATGGCAAAGCTTGGACAGGGTGACTGTGACTGAAGTCATTGTGGATTCATCGCTTCATCTCATGATACTTGAGGGAACCGTATGACTCTACCTTCGATGCGGCACCCGAAAACCAAAAATATGAGTGTCAAAACGTAGCGGCTCCACTTGGAAGATATACCTACCAGAAACCATGGTTAACTTGGTGAAGTAAACCAACTTAGCTCAAATATCTATGACTTATAAGGTATGTATATTATATACATAATGTATATATATATAATATAATATGTATATTATATATAGAATAATATATATATAATATTTTTATTATATAATATTGTATATATATATATATTATTATACATTATACTCAGTGGGGTATCTTAACCAACTTATGACTGGTTACAGGGCACCACCTGGTAACCATCCGAGGTACATGTGGCTGGCCCTCCCCGCCTTTGGCTTCTTCCTGCCTTCGCCCATGTGGCATATGAAACGTCAGGACTGTGGGGGCAGCGATTAGTCTAGGCTGAACATACAAAAAGAGATGGAAATCTGCGAGTTTCCCAGACGGAAATGAGCTACACAATGCTGGACGTTCCATATCGTTTACATGTTGATTTACCATAGGGTAGCTGCCAAAAGTCGGAAAACTGGTTTGGATTGCCGACTTGAGATATCTGATAGGGAATTCTCCTTATCCTTGGCCACGCTGCCCTGCTGTCGTTTTTCAGGATGCGGTGCTGCTCATTGCACGGCGCCCACCGGAGGTGGACTACTTCTCCTTCACCAGTTTCGCCTTGTGGGTCCCACGCAGGTGGGGCTTCCAAGTTCGACCAGTGGTCCGGCTGTGGTTACGGGAGCCCATCATGGCCGGAAAATCATCCATTTATGCAATTTAGACATGATTTTGCCATTGGGAAAGATTGGGAATGGAACATCCTCTTAACATGTATTTATATGTATTTATAATAGATGATTTTCCAAACAATAATGCTTGATTCTTCTTGATGTTTTTTTTTCTCCAGCCAACTACGTTTGAGTACCAGAGGGTGTTAGGATCAAAACGATCTGGTGTTGGATCAACAGAATTCTTATAGCAAGACCATTTAACAGTCCCAGATGAGGGTTTTGGAACACGATGGTAATCCCAAGTGTAGTAATGACATCCATCCTTGCATTGGTAAGGTTACTAGTCTCCATGACACTGAGGCGAAGACTCCCAGAAAGATCGACACATCACCAAGCACGTTTCAACTTTCAACCATTGGAAAGTCATATCAACGTGTGAATCAACCATTCAACAACCCTAGGCCAATCTTAGAAAACTACTCTTTTAGTCTTTTGGCATCAACGGGATTATTTACTAATTAACCAGCTAAGAATTTAATTTTGTGCAGGGTATCTAAGATTGGCCATGAACCTATCAACCATTTCTCAGATATGTTCCCTTCGTCCCACTTGACTACTTTGCTCATGGTCTTCTGCCAGGGGGTTGCAGTTCAGCAGTCTGGGAGATAGCGTGAACAACTTGAAACTCGACGTGGGTTTGACCAAGACTTGGTCACTTCATGACATGGAAAATCTAAAACGACCTCACTGTGTCGATACTAAGACGCAATGGTGGCCTTTATCCAGATGAGTGAATTATTTCTGTATAGATCAAGAAGGAAAAACTGGGTGAATTCCAAGCATGTGATGGGACAACCAATTTATGGAACCTGGGACCATGATTTCGTGTTGGAGATGACTTTACCATACCACTTATAGATGGAGAACGGTGATAGCTTCGGGAAAACGGTGATAGAACCATCAACTTTATGGGGATACGGGGATACCATCGGTGGAGATGATGGGATACCATCAATATCATGCAATGGGATGGGATATATCGATATCACATGATATACCCTCTGGTAAACAAACAGGTTGCTATTGAAAATATTTGAAAATAGTCATTTATAGTTGATTTACCCATTAAAAATGGTGATTGTCCATAGTTGTGTAAACGTTTACCAGAGGCTAACCTACTTTTTGTTTGAAAATGAGATAATTACAACTCCACCTAAATGCTGATCTTAAGCACACGCCAGTTTTTCATATTGAGTTCACTGGTTGCCTTTTTCGGAGTGTGCTGAACCAGAATTGTGCGGAGATGGGGCAGCACCCAAAGACATCCAACTTTCCAATGATTCAGATTGGGATTTCCATAGTCATGGGGCTACCCCCAATAGCTCGCTGGATGGTTTATTTCATTTAACCGCCGTTGGCGTGTTCCGCCGGCCACCACGGCCAGAGCTATTTGGGTTTCTCAAACCTTCAAAGCAGAGACATGACATACTGGAAAGATAAAGTGCAAGTGCATGCAGTAAAGCGTAGCAGCAGTCAGGATAGGGGTGCAGATTTGGGGCCATGGACGCAACTGAAAAGATTTTGGCGTCTTAAACATGTACAGCAGAGACAGGACATAGGAGGAGATAAAGTGCAAGTGCGTGCAGCTCAGCATAGCAGCAGCCAGGATAGAAGGGCGAAGCAAGAACATGATTTTTCTAGATGTTTGTGTAAAAAATGGTGCTTCTGTGAAACACTTAAAACACGTTTTTTCTGTGAATCAGCGTTTTGTTTAGTAGGAAGATGCGCTTTTACACAAAGCATGGTGTTTGCGTAAACCAGGTTTTGAATTTAAAACCGAAGCAGTGTGTGAACCAAGGTTTTTGGAAAAGGCCATACATAGAAAGGTTGCACGTGTAAATGGTGCTCTGCAGAAAAGCAAGTGGATTGACAGGCCACCTGTATGACAGAGCAAACCGATCGCGAGCACCAAAATGGAAATGGGAACAAAAAAGAACATGCGCATGTTGCGCGAGGCGTGGGCAGAGTCGAACCCAGCACATTGCAACGAAAGACGCAGAGGAAAAACACGAAGAGGAGA
>Ga0126342_10018860_pt1 | contig 11786 bp, 10 predicted proteins | sample Cyp1metagenome_FD_92528 | JGI IMG/M metagenome (GOLD analysis project Ga0126342, IMG submission 92528) | Coral microbial communities from Lord Howe Island, Old Settlement Bay, Australia - Cyphastrea 1 metagenome | ecosystem: Host-associated > Invertebrates > Cnidaria > Coral ... | reverse complement strand
GACCACGACCACGACCACGACCACGACCACGACGACGACGACGAGGACGAGGACGAGGACGAGGACGACGATGACGACGACGACGACGACGACGACGACGACAACAACAACAACAACAACAACAACAGCAGCAGCAGCAACAACAACAAGAAGAAGAAGAACAGCAGCAACAGCAACAACAACAACAACACCAACAGCAACAAAAATGGGATATAATGGGAATACCATGAGGCGTTTCTGCCTGGAGCTAGAATAATTTACCAACCAACATTTAAGAGCCAGTTTCCCTTACTTTCACCACCTTTATCCAGGATTCGGTCGGCGGTTCAGGCGCAGTGAGTCAGTGGGGTTGTCCATTTTTTAGTATAGCCATGGTTGGCTCACGGCAGTTCCACAAGAAAAATGGATGATATGGCCATCCTGAAATTTGGGTACCCTCTGGTAGACGTTTACATAACTATGGAAAATCGCCGTTTTTAATGGGTAAATCATGGTAAATCAACAACCTAAATGGCCATGTTCAATAGATGTCAATAGTTATATTAGCTTTCCAGGGGGTAATATCCCAACTGTCGGGAAGATCGTCTCCCCACCTGGTCTACCAGCGCCAGAGCGGAGTTCGTAGACCTGAGGAGTCAACCCTTCGTCACCAGGATAAGTGGCTAGTTCACCACCTGATAAGTGGCTATGAGTGGAGAAAAAAAAGAAATATATAAACCTATCGAGATTTTTACCCATATAACTGGTGATATAATGAAATAGCATGGGCTGCAGTTGGGATGAATTCCTATGGATATCACCATGGTAATTACCCCATAAGTTCGGATGTAACACCACATTATAATATAACTAGTAATAAGTTGTATATCCGATCATCGAACTGCAGCCCCAAGTAGGTGTTCCGCAGAAAAATCGACGCCCAAATGGGGCTTGAAGGGAAGGCCGCGGCATTGATGAAGCTGAGTGAGTCGGGTGAGCCATGAATCTTTGAATCAAAGAATTGTTACGAGTTCAAGGGTGGGAAATCAGCAACAAACCAAAAATAAAACATGAGAAGCACCTGGGTATGAGTAAATGAGTCAAAAATAGGATGTTAATGAAGAAACCAATGCCCATTCTGGTCATGAAAACCATCTGAAATCCCAATCATCACTGGTGAAATCCCATTGTTTCCACCATTTAATCCCAGAGGTTTGGCCCAGCAGGTAGCGCTTGAGCATCCCCACTTGCGTCGCTGCTTTGCTTCGTCCAAATCCAAGTTCCTCGATCCGCGTGGATGGCCGCGTGGATGGCCCCCTAATCCCATGCGCGAAAGCTCATGGCTTTCCCTGGATTCAGCCATAAAATTTGGGACAATTGATGGTACCCTCTGGTTATGACTAACAGTTCGCCATGGTATAGATGGCCCATAGAAATAGATGGCTTACCGTTCTTGAAAATGGTGATTTTCCATGGCTATGTTAAATAACCAGATGGTATCCCCAATCTTTAAAAATGATTCAAGCATATTTAAGTACATACTGGCCATACTGGCCATAAATGGTGGTGTTCCCTGCCTTTGAGGGAAACCCAGATCCGTACAAAAATGATCAAAAATGCCTTCCCCTTGCTGAGATCGTCTCCGATCGCTGGGATGATGTCCCTATCCCACGCCCCTGTCGAAGGTTTGGAACCCTCGAACCTGTCGCAAATGTTCATAACATCGCCAAAAACATCTCAATTTATGAACACAATTTTTATTGATCCAACACCATTGATCCAACAGACTTTCTATACGAAGTTTCTGCGGCTTCCGCGGGATCCACCAGTGGCGTCAGCGTCCCTGGGATCTCCCCACTCCAGGCCGATCCCGGCTTCGATCAGCTTCTGCTTCTTCTGATCCTGCGACAAGGCCAGGCTGGTCACAATCGGTCCTAAGAGTCCGAGGTTTGAGGGAAAAAAAAGCACTGGAAGTTGAAACCATGGAGAAAAACAAAACTGTTTTTCTATAGATATACTATAGAAATCCTGTAGCTTTTTATGATCCAATCTGTTTTCAAGGGGAACATCATCTTTCTCCCCGTTTCTGAGTTATCTGCAGGATCTGCAGGGATCTGCAGGCCACTAAGCGAACCCTGGGCGTCCTCGATCTTTCCCTGGGCTCTCTCCTTCATCCTTTCCATCTTCCTGGCAAACTGGAAGAAATGGAACTGGAACTCTTCCTCCCTACAGGTGCATAGAAAAAAACATCACCTGCATCTATGTATGATTTTTCTATCTATATCAATATATTATAATGCATCTATCATGTGGTTAGGAAACTCAATTCGTAGCTCCTTCTGGCTCCCTATGGCTTGGCCCAAATGGAGGTTGGAAGATGAGTTTTCCACCCAAAAATTGCAAAAACAAAAAAAAAAAACACGCAATGTTCAGGGTCCAAGATGCAACACTCCAAACTCATTTGGACATATTTGGACTAGAAATCCTCCGAAATCCGCTAGAAATTCTCCCCCAAAATGGATGGACTGCAGCGCGATCTCCCGAAGTCACCACAGGTGCCGCTGGTCGCCGCCTCCTTACGTAGTAGTACTTGGCCGCCACCGGTTCCGGCAGGCTACTCAATGCGATGATCTGCAGCGTGATGAGTCTGTTTCTTGTCTAATTGAGTGATCAGTGGTTTGTAGGTGTCTATTTACATTTCGGATCATGTTGACATATGTACATATGTACATATATATATGTATGTATGTATGTATGTATGTATGTATGTATGTATTGATGTATTGATGTAATGTAATGTAATGTCATGTCATGTAATGTCATGTAATGTCATGTAATGTCATGTAATGTCATGTAATGTATGTATGTATGTATTGATGTAATGTAATGTAATGTAATGTAATGTCATGTCATGTCATGTCATGTCATGTAATGTATGTATGTATGTATGTATGTGTGTGTAATCATTGATACGTACATATATTTAGAACAATTGTGGTATACCTGGGTGTGTATCAACCTCTGCGCAGGCATAGACGATCCCTCAATCAGCATGCAGCAAATCCCAACTGTTTAAGTCTGCTGGCCCGAAGACATGCAGGCGAATTCCTATCATGATCTAATTAAATGATCCCATTGGGGTTGATAGATCAATATATATATATATATGTTAGGGGGTCCATGTATGTTTGAATGATATTCATATATCCAATATTAGTATATATATGTGTGTGTGTGAACCGACAACCAGCCCAACATCAACCAAGAATTGTTCAAGTAAACAATGGCCTATGTGGTTTTCCACACACACAACCAAAAGGATCAACAGTCTAACTTAACTAACCTTCCGTTTAAATCCGTTTTGGAAATATCAACCGATTAAAACCACAGACATATCACACCCATCGCCTGATCTTCCGGACCGCCAATGTCTTCATTCGTCTCCTGTCGATTTATCGGCCATGGAGAGGTGAAGATGGGTGGTATATGATATGTAAATGCAATCGTTAATAACATTTAACAACATTTAATATATAACTATATCTGTGAAAGGGAAATTGAAGAGGTTCTTCATATTTACAACTTTGAGGTCTGGTATGAATCGGATATCGAAATGTATTTCCTTTTTCGGAAAACCCCTGTGTTCGGGATTGTCATCTCACCTTTAGGAAAGGAAAAAAAACGTCAAGACTCAAGACACCTCCGTTTTCGCAAATGGATATAGTAGTTGATAAGCATGTAAGCGGAATATTCGAAGGCATTTCAATGATTAGAGATACGATTGCGCGTCAACCGTTCATTAGATTACCATCTGGTTATGACTATGACTAACAGTTTGCCATGGAAAATCACCATTTTTAATAGGTAAACCATCTATTATAAATGGGCAATTTCCCATGGCTATGTTAAATAACCAGAGGGTATATTTGGAGGTATATTTGCCCAATGATTTCCATGAGACTCCTACTTTGAGCGCAGATTGATTCTCTGTCCAAACAAGCTGCTTCCATGACCCTATCTAACGCCCACATGAGCAGTGCCCAATGGTTGGTTTTTTGGCGGGGTTCCCCCGAAGTGGATTCGGTCAGAGTCGCAGCATGGCCCAAAGAAAACCCTCAGCTCTGGCTTAAAAACCCAACAGTTGATGACTGCAACTTGACCATTCCATCAATCCTGAAATGTCGGAGTATCTGATATCCCAAGCTTGGTGGTTGCATGCCCAAGCATGCAAACCCCCAGTAAGTTAACCAAACCATGGAAAGCCAATCCATTTTTGTCGATGATGATTCCATATGTTCCATGGAAATAGTTTAAGTGTTTGAGCCAGCCATCTATGATGAACCCCATCATACGCTGTTCTACCCCCATGATATCCGCATAAGCTAAGTTTTTTTAAACTGCGCCCTCCCCATAAGCTGGTTTATGTCCATTAAATCCCTATTTTTTACGCTCACAACCCTTAGAAATGACGATGAAATTCCCAACAAGTCATCTGTCGAATGGTTAATGGTTAAGTTAAATCCCTATGTTTCATGGTTCAATCCCTAAACTTGAAAGTTTAATGTTTGAATGGTATGCATCAAGTTTAGTGGCATTATATAAAGCTTTTTACATGATGATTAACCCGACCATTTCAGTGATAGGTAAGTCATGTAAATCCCTTACTATTTTTCTCGTCGGCAAGCAACGGCCATCACGGTCATCGGAAAGGGCACGGGGCTTGGGGACAGACCAACCGTAACCGACTCAACTACACTCAACGAATGAAATATATGGTTATAAAGCCTTGATGCATGGTAGGTAGAATAGGTATGAATAGGTCACAATCCCAATCAATGGTTATACCAGCTCCACGACTAACATAGACCCTGACAGATACAGGGTTGGAAGACTACTTTCCACTAAAAATCATTGATTCTCAAGGTATATGTTAGTGGAAGCTATGTTGTAAGTGGTTCATCAAATTACTTAAAAAATCGATTTCAATCCCTGGTGGAATTGCGAGCCATGATTCTATGCCATTGGATTCCACTTGACCATTGGCGGGTTTTCGCATCCCTCGACAAGTTTTATGGATGAACGTTCACCTCTTACCCAATCAACATTTGCCAAGATTGGCGTCCAAATGTTAACCCCAGACTGTCTCTGTGGGCCCTTCCAGATGCTTGGATGGGATTCTAATCTAATCGGTCGGGCGACCGAACTAGGCACTTGAAAGTCTTGAAATCAGGGAATCGCAGCTTTGGAATGTCTGAGGACTGCACAGCTTGCCCAAGAAACAACATCAAAGATATCAAAAACAACACATCAAGCACATCCTGAAGCTTCAGGTTTCAAACACCATTTTAAACATGCGCAACAACCTCTGCCATTGTTGGATATGAGCAGCTCATGTGCAGTCGACGCAAATCAGCTTCGGCCCCATTTGCAACCCCAGCCGTAGCTGAGGGGCTTCAATAAAATGGGCACCTAGATCTTATTGATGTTCTCTGCGGCTATGGGCCGCTTGGGAACCTAAAATTTCCAAACGTTCGCGTTGGTTCCATTCTTGCATGCTACACATATGCGCCATGATCAAAAGATGGTATTTAGGTGTGGTCATTCCATGATGAAAGTCCTTACGTAGCAGATTGATTGACATCCCCCAATATGGGTACCAAAAAACTATAATATTCAGGAGCGATGAAGTTTACTCCATCTACAGCATCTACAAACATCTTCCTGGTTCTCATGTTACATGGCTAATATCAGATACCCAGTAGAAAAATCATGAAAAATCATCCGCATATCAGCGGCGAAAGATTGGTTGGCATTGCAAGGTCCCCACCCCAGTTCTCATGACAAATCTTGGATAATACCCAGCCCCAAAGGAAACACTTGGCATATGATTCCCATGATTTCCCATGTATTTTCGGCACAGCCTCACAAAAGTGATTCCCCTTCACCACATTTCTGAACTCGGTGCACCCCGAAGGCTCTCAAAACCCCAAGTGTTCACTGGAAAACCCGCAGGTCCCAAGCTCGACCCATCTCCAAAGACGACCCCGGCAGCGCCCGGCGATCATCTCAGACCAGCCCTAGCGGCTTAGCGGTAGCGGAAGTCCAAGGACTAACCCCACCCCCGTCCCCGGAGTCGAATTAAGATGGGGATGATATGTGGAAGGCAATGAAATTACATATCAAAGTTGGGGGTTGATCGCCGGAAATGTCCTTTTGGGAACACTGGGCCAAGTGCAAGTTGCTGTAAGGGATATCAGCAACACTTATCATCAATTCGAAAACCCCGAAGCTTTGGGAAAAATAGAAGGGCCTGCGACTGACTGGCGTACCATGAATGTCGTAATTTGCTCCTTAGTCCGAGTCATCCTTGTCCCTCTATCGCACTTATACACTCATACCCCAGGGTCTTAACTCCAGTGACGATGAAAAGTGGAGGGTTGTTAATATCATAAATCTTCCCTCCTGGGCGTCTCGCCACGAACCATGATTATGATGATGGGAAAAGGCTTCTTGGCCATCTTCAAGTCTTCAACTATCTTCAAAATCTACCCTCTGATAATTTAAACTTATGCGGATGCAGTTATGCTGTAACATATAATACTGTAAGTATGGAAAAATCTCCATGTTCAATTGGTAAATCGTGGAACCAAATGGACCAGTTTCCATTGTCCACAGCTATGTAACAAATTACCGGAGAGTATTGAGGGTTCATTCAACTTCCCCTGTGGCAACTCTTCCGGCTAAATTACGGCATATGGCGACGTCGGCACAAAAAAATATCTGATCCATTATGGTTGGGTCTAGACTCTCTAGACCCCTATTCACCACTAACATCCATTCAACCAGCAGCCTCAGATTTTCACGATTCGTCGCCTTCTGCTGGCTCTCGTTTGCAGAAGCTGCCATGGTGCGTCTTCTTCTTGTAGTTCTCCTGTGCTGACCGGTGTGGTGAAGAACAGGCCAGGGGCCGGGATCCCTACCCTCTGGCAATCCGACCCTTGTCGCAGGAAGATAGTCTACGAGTCGCGATTTGCCCATTGTCATGTTCGAGTACCAAGCCACGAAAGTGATGAAAGTGGTAGTCACCAACCAGGGTGATCGCAAGTCCCCCAACTCGGGTAATACCCATCCAAGATCATCCAGCATATCCAACTGGGTTGTAACAATAATGGCATTCAGGTGCGAGAGAACCCACAGGGGACATGATCAAAATAGAGGTGGACTAAACCAAGACTGCGGAAATGCTCAGCAACCAACACATGTGTGGATTTGAACTCCAAAATTTAAAGGGTGGAGGGTGGAGTAACAAAAATTGAAAAAGTTGCAATGTTTCGGTCAATGGGGATCCGGAGAGTAAACAGAAAAAGGACCAAAAGTGTTCATCGTTTTATGGCAACAGAAACTCTGGTCACCAAATATTTCCGACAGGCTGCGGGAAGCCCATTCTATACTCCCATCCCATCCCATCACTAATATATATCCAACATCCTCATTCTATGGATTTCTATGGTGATGTCATATATTTCATCCCCTGCGTCCACCGTGGGATTTTCTCAAGTCCAGCCTTTGACCACTTCCCGCAGGCGATGCAACAAAAGCCTGAGCGCAAAACTGCACCGAGGCTGCAACTGCCTCTACCTTCTGGTAAACTAACATAGCTATGGAAAATCACCATTTTTAATGGGAAATTCCACTGTAAATGGGCCATTTTCCATGACTATGTTAAATAACCAGAGGGTACCCACAAACTCAACGAAGAAGTGATCTGACGTTGCCCCAAGAAATCCATAGAAATCCTGATAGGATATGCTTCGTCGTGACCGAAAGTTTGTGACATATAAATTTGGTAGCGTCCATGATTCGGCGCGCCTTCCTACGGTCAATGATGTTGAGATTGCTACCGTAGATAACCACATTTCAATCTGCACAATGATATGTCTTCGTCTCCTCATATCAAGCTGGGTCTGCCTGCCTCCATATGTTTCTTCGTTCTCATGGGCCAGAAAGTAGCCTTGCTGAGGCAGCGCCACCACCACCAAGCCACCAACGAGAAATGCTGCAAAACATTGCAAAACGCTTTGATGAACCAGCCTTCTCCCGATGAAAGTCACCAGTTTTCTCCCAACAAAAATGCAGGGAAACCATCATCTTTTACCATCCACATCAAGGGCTTCTCGTCTTGTTCCCTGTGCCAATTCTGGTTATAGCATGTTATAGCTTTCCCATACATAGTGGGTGCCACCATTGAAACGTCAGCACACCCAAAATTGGTGGCCTTGCTAGCCATCAACCAATCTGTGTTGGTTGAACCTACGGCACCGAAGAAAGAGTATGCTGCAACATATCCGCATCCTCCCTGGGGCATAATTTGGCACAATCAAATATGAAAATCAATGAAAATTGGGGATTAAGTTTGTGGCTCGGAATCTTCCATGAAATCTTACGAAGACTTCACCCAAATATTCTCCATCTCAAAACGGTCATTCACCATGGGTTACACATTTGTGCATCTCAAACCAAGCGTCCTCCGATGCCCCCCATGATCATATGGACAAGCGGCAATGTGCATTCAAGCATCGCCGCCGGCCGGCGCGCCTGGCCAATGGGCGTTTGTGGATGGTAATGATATGGAATGATGCCCACATGTGCCTACCTTTTGGATCCTTTGGTAATCCAAGCATATCCAAGCCACCTCACCGCAGGCTCTGGTGGTGCTGCTGCCAGCTGCGACGACGACGGCGGCGCGGACGGTGGCGCGGAGGGCGGCGGGGATGGCGGCGGCGCGGGCGTCCGGCGCAGTGGTGGATATGATGGCTCCGGAGGTGCTGCTGCCGGCTGCGACGACGATGGCGGCGCGGACGGCGGCGCCGATGGCGGCGGGGATGGCGGCGGCGCGGGCGTCCGGCGCATTGGTGGATATGATGGCTCCGACGGCCGCGGATTTGATGGTGGGGGATGGGCCGGCCCTGGCGCAGGACAAAGCGGCTCTGATGGCCAGCGGTTTCCTGGGCGGGCGATGTCAGCGGGCCATTCCGGGCCATTCCTAGTCTGGTTTTAATGTTGACATGAAGCTCAGTTTGGGGAGTTGATCAATAAGAATGGGGACCAAAAAGCATTGCGGAACTGTAAGTAGTTTCGCAGCACCATGTGCATCCACTTCAAGCCCAGCTGCTCCACTGGCCTATCGGCACCTGATCGTCGTCGCCGTCATCCTCCCAGTTGCTGTGCCAACTGCTGCGCCAGCTCCAGCTCCAACCTGCTGATAACCGGCAATACCTACAGGAAACCCCAGGTTCATGGTAAAAAAAGAACAAACGTCCTGAAAAGCACAATAAACATCATTCCACTGATTAAGGAAGATTATCTTATGGAAGATTCAACACTAAGAATTTTGCCAAGTTTGATGCTGCCAAACCTCAAGAAGTATCAACTGGGGTGATTCGCCTGAGTAATTAATTACAGTAGATGTGTGAAAATGGGAACAAACCACGCCCAACGGCTCACATCAAATTCAAAAATGTCCAATCCACTGGCACATCTCAGGTTGCCACAAGATGCAAAAACTGCAGTAGACCGTCCAATCTGAAGGATTCATACCCATCTCCCTAAAAGAATCCCAGCGCAGCCTCCCTGTTGTGGCCAATGCTGGCTGTTGTCTTCCGCTCGGCCCCGCTGCTGTGGCCAATCCTGGCTGTTGTCTTCTTCGGGACCTCTCTGCTGTGGCCAATGCCGGCTGTTGTCTTCTTCGGGGCCTCCCTGCTGTGGCCAATGCCGGCTGTTGTCTTCTTCGGGGCCTCCCTGCTGTGGCCAATGCTGGCTGTTGTCTTCTGCTCGGCCCCGCTGCTGTGGCCAACGGTGGCTCTTCTCTTCTGCGAGGGTTCCCTGCTGCGGCCAATGCCGGCTGTTGTCTTCTTCGGGGCCTCCCTGCTGTGGCCAATGCTGGCTGTTGTCTTCTGCTCGGCCCCGCTGCTGTGGCCAATCCTGGCTGTTGTCTTCTTCGGGGCCTCGCTGCTGTTGCCGATGCCGGCTGTTGTCTTCCGCTCGGCCCCGCTGCTGTGGCCAATCCTGGCTGTTGTCTTCTTCGGGGCCTCGCTGCTGTTGCCAATGCTGGCTGTTGTCTTCCGCTCGGCCTCGCTGCTGTTGCCAATGCTGGCTCTTGTCTTCTGCCGGCTTCCACTGGCCTCCAATGGCCCCGGACATCCCAGAACAAATAAATCCTTCGAAAGAGATTGTTTGGAGAAATTCCCCCAGCAACAACATACTTTCGGGTGGGCGCCGGCAACCCAAGTCCCCATGGCAATCCTTCGCTGCCAGCAAAATCACAATCATTTTCTTAAATGAGCCTCCCCTTTAAAGAAAACCATCCGGCATTTGGATTGTATACATATTTCAGGGAAGTCATGTCATTGCTGTGCAAAAGGCGGTAGCAATCAGCTGGCCACGCGTCGCTGAGTTCAATCTGATCAACTCACCGTTTTGCTCTTCCATTTCTTCCGGCCATGCCGAGTTGCCAATTACATCCCATTCCTTGGTAGTTACACTAGGGTAAATGGTAAACCATCGAGATATTCGGACAATCCACCATTTATATGTGTATATATATATAATTATATATATATATATCTGTGTGTGTACAGTGTGTATACATATTTACATGTGCAATATCCATTTATAAATCATATTCAGGTGAAACACGTTGTTTTTTATTTGTTTTGTACCATGTTTCCGCCATCTGCAAGGCGACCTGGGCCCCCTGTGCCTCCCCGGGGCCGTTTGCCGCTCTGCTGCGCGTAGGACTCCTAGGCGCCAACAGAAATGAGGATTCAATAGGATTCAACCAGCAACAGGTCGGAAAATAAGGACTTAGCGAACATTTAACCATCAAAATAAAATGGTGATCTACAGTGCCCATCTAAAATACGGTGATTTCACCAACACGTTCATCCCGCTTGGGTAGCTGAGCAGCTGCTTATCAACCATGCTTCTAATCCAAATATGTGATATGATTTACCTGTGAAGATCGATATTGTGCACATACATATATATATACTGTATATATATATACTGTATATATATCATAGCATGTATGATATTATCCGGCCCTCACATTCCATCAGCTGAATAAACAAAAAAATGCATCCTCAAGTCGAACTGCTCTACCAGCATAACGTGGTAGACTCAATGGTCTAACCTCGCATTTTGGAGAGTTTATATAACATTTGTTTCACGCATCTCTGGTTAACTTGTGGGATTGTTGATGATTGGGTTTACCACATTATGCATGTCTATTCAGCTATCTAATAGCGATCTGTATGTAAATCTAGATAGATAGATACAGTAGATAGATAGATACAGATAGATAGATACAGTAGATAGATAGATAGATAGATAGATACAGTAGATAGATAGATACAGTAGATAGATAGATACAGTAGATAGATAGATACAGTAGATACATAGATACAGTAGATAGATAGATACAGCAGATAGATAGATACAGTAGATAGATAGATACAGTAGATAGATAGATAGATAGATACAGTAGATAGATAGATAGATAGATACAGTAGATAGATAGATAGATAGATAGATAAGATAGATAGATAGATAGATAGATAAGATAGATAGATAGATAGATAGATAGATAGACAGAGAGATAGATAGACAGAGAGATAGATAGATAGATAGATAGATAGAGTAGATAGAGTAGATAGAGTAGATAGAGTAGATAGAGTAGATAGAGTAGATAGAGTAGATAGAGTAGATAGAGTAGATAGAGTAGATAGAGTAGATAGAGTAGATAGAGT
>Ga0126342_10018859_pt1 | contig 11786 bp, 14 predicted proteins | sample Cyp1metagenome_FD_92528 | JGI IMG/M metagenome (GOLD analysis project Ga0126342, IMG submission 92528) | Coral microbial communities from Lord Howe Island, Old Settlement Bay, Australia - Cyphastrea 1 metagenome | ecosystem: Host-associated > Invertebrates > Cnidaria > Coral ... | reverse complement strand
TTTTTCCGACAATCAGTACTTTCGGATGTTTTTGGTCTCAATGGCCGACATCATTGGCAGTTACGAGCGGCTGCCCAACGATGCGGTGCGGGCGGTTGCCGTCGCGAAGCGACGTGAATATTCCACAATATTCAATCTTCCAAGAATTTCTAAGTTTGGGCATGCCGTCTGATGCTTGCTTGATGAGAAATTGGATCCCTGCACCTGTTCCAAGTCCTTCACATTCTGTGCATCGGGCAGCATGCTCAAAGCGTCCTTTCCCCGGCATGCTGTGTTTGCATCCAAGGGATCAACTGCACCGCTGCACTGCTGCACCTGTGCCTTTACCAAGCTGCACTGCATGCCTGTTACCTGCCAAGAGTGCTGCGACATGAGATCGTGCCATCAATTGTGCCATCTATGTGTGGTGGCAATGGGCCTCTTCGTCCACAGTCTCCAAGACGTGAACGACCTTGCATCTTGCTGCATTGGCTGTTGTCAAAGCTGCACACATTGGTGTAGCATTGATGTAACATGGTTTAATTCACCCGAGTTTGCCATGCTCTTGCTGTCTAGCATCCGTCTTCGTCAACTTGGCCGTGCCTACGGCGTCCTGGACCACATTTTATGACGGGAAACCATATCATAATTGCCATAATTCATGTCATGAAGTATCACAAGCGCTTTGAGAAACCCTACATATTTCTTGTGACACTCTCAGCAAATTCACAAGGCTCCTTGGAGATCGCCCTACCAATGGTTGTCAGGAACTCAAAATCATTGTATAAATGTCTGCATGTTTTCTATTGTTTTCTATTGTTTTCTATTGTTTTCTCATCGTTTCAAGCTGTCGATGTTTCCATCAACCTGGGGTTTCCATGGGTTTCAAAGGTTTCCCATCTCCAAGTTCTTCAAGGTCACGCCTCCTCACATTCAGAAAACAAGGCCGCAATTCCTTGAAGAGTTGCTCAGCCTGATCAAGTCAAACCTCACACCACAATACTGTGGTAAACGCGATAGTAAGCCGGCCCAGTATCCAACATATCTAACCGGTGGCCGTTTTACATCATCCCATTGTTAGGGGTATACCAGGGGCATGATTTACGGATTTGCCACAATATTCCGTCATATTGCATCAATATTCCGTGCTCGTCCCTATTCATTGATGTACGCGACAAAATGCGACAAGTGAACAACATACTTCTGTTAAAAGTCAAGCGCATCAAGCCTGAAGTGGCATCTGCTGGCACAACACCTCGAGGATGAAGTGCCGCAAATCCTTCCCTTCAGCATCTTGCACGCCTGCATCACCACGAATCGTTGGCTCTGAAAATGAGGGTGTACGCAAATGGCCGTTTTCATGGGGAAAATGATCGAACCATCAAAGCAGTGGATAAATGATGATAAATGCACGTTTTGAGACTGACGGTGAATCATGGTAAACCAGTGGATTTATGGGCTTTCCTCAAGATTTTCAGAACCCAAATTAGTCGCAAATGGATGACAAAATCCATGAAAAGGGTATGGAAAAAAAGGCGTGAAGATATCTTTTGAGCCTTGCAACTTCTCCATCTCACTCACGTCGAATCCATCTGCTTGACCTCTTTGGGTTCCTGGTGCGTCCAACTGCACCAGCTGTGGGATTCACCCAATGCCACAAACTATCTGGGAATGATTTCAAATCCCATCCATGGCAAGTCATGGTTTATGGCAAAATGAATCGATAAATATATATATATATATAATTATATATATTATAAAGTTTCGAACAGGCCCCGCCTCCATTCAAATAGTTTCCACTTGCCAGGACCACTGCAAGGAAGTCAGGCAGCGCCTCACAAGTGAAACCTCCCCTAGTTGAGTTTGAAGCAAACCAAAGACTTGACAAACCATCGGATCTCATGGAACCTCACCTCTGAGTATTGGAAGCACTGAGCAATATCCAAGAGCTCCTGTCACTTTGTCGAGCGCAATGCAATCAATGCAAAGACCAAGCATGCTCAGCTGTGATTCGTAGGCAATTTAGCTTTGGAGTTTCGGAGTCCTCCAAAGCCTCTGAGCATGAAGCTGCAAGTTGCCTCGACTGTGGGCACGCAACCACATCCAAGATTACAGTTGATCTCACAATGTGAGACGTGAAAGAAACACATTCCGCAAAAAAAACAGGTCTTGAATCGGTGTTCAGAAGGGGGTCCAAAGCACCATATTTTCCCGCGGCCTGTAGCTCATGAGAAAGGCAGCCAAGGCCAGCCGTTCCTGAGATGAAATGCACATATGTCTGTCTGACAATGCAACCAAGAAAACAATCTATAATGATTGAGAAAATCATCTTCAATTGCCAACATATTGGTACATCTTTCTATTTTTTTTTACAAAACCCATGGCATGCCATAGCAGAAAACTCTGAAAAATGAGATCCTGACTTGAAAACCTTGTAGAGCACCCAACTGATTCCTGTAGTTCGCCTCCTCTGGAACGTCCGACGCCTGACACACATAGCCGGGGATGCGTTTCAGCATGATCTGGCCAGCCAGGCCAGCCAAATGAGGCAAGGCAGTGCCTCTTCAAGAAGCATCTTCTCCACCTGCAAACTCTAAATGCTCAATATATATAGGTGCTCAATCAGTGTTTGTCTCCTGGGATTTGTTTTGCAAGCTCGAGTCTGCACTCATGGAATGCTCACTGAAGATAGTCCGCAATGGATCGTAGTACTTCTTCCCTTCTTTCACTGATTTCATCATTTTACATACCACAATTTACCTCATTTGAGCGCGTTTGAAATTGGTATGGGTACAGCCCCAATTGAAAGTTCAACACGAAAAAATATGCAGGTTTCCTAAGTCAGGGGAGTACCCCAATCATCCATTTTTGTTTGGGATTTTCCATTATAAACCAACCATTTTGGAGTACCCCATTGATGGAAACCCCCATATGTTCCTCACCTGCTTCAGCTGATCAGGCGAACATTGGCATGGCGAAGTTCCAGACGGCTCCTGCAACTTCCCCAAAGCGCCGCTGGTTGATGAACCAACTGGCGGATTTATAGTGTGGAAAGATGTCGGAAATATGTTTAGTACTTACGGGATTCACACATTATATACTGTAATTTCCACGGTAACTACATCGAAGTATACGGATGTTTACATAAACTGTTATTTGAGACTACCTGCGGGAAAGTTTTCCTTGGCCCGCCCGACTATTCAAACATACAGATTCCAATTTATTTAATTGTACCATACTGTACTATACTGTACTATACCTCCGGTGCCTTGCAGTCTAGCCCGCCCTCCACGTATTTAAATGTCGTTACCGTATGGTTAGTTCATGTTAGTCCTGATTCATGGGGGTTCCAGATAGTGGACATTAGTGGACTAATAATCCATAATCCCGACATATTCCCACTAAATGGGCGCCTTCAGGAGCTGCAACAAATCTTCCACTTTGGGAAGCTGACGGGCCAGCGCGGCCCACCTCTGTTCGCTCTCCTGGCGGTTTCTCGGTTTGGTCCAAAAGAGTGGGTACCTAATGGTACCTGGTACACCTCCAACCAGGCGGTGGGCATCATTTTCATTCATTTTCCCCATGGCAGGGGCCATTTTTAGACAGCCTCATGGCGAAGGTTTGCTGTGAAATCTGCGGTTCAGTGGCTCCTTTGCACTTTCTTCGAACCGAGATTTAGCCTGCAGCCATCATTTCAGGCGGTAAACAAGCAGCACACTTCAAGAGAAATCAAATGACATCACCAAATCAAGTGCAACTTGAAATTTACTTCAAACTTATCTCCACATGTTGTAATCTATTTCCAACATCATTAGTTCAAAATTAGTCCAAACTTGAGCTATATGTCATATTATGTCTCAGATGCTGTTTATCAGGACCAGTTGGACTCTCTGCCACCTCTTTGGCCACTCTTCGCTTCTCAGCTTCTGCAACGGCGTGTACTGAGAATCGAGACCTCAAGAGTTTCTGAGGTGCAACACTTTGCCTTGAAATAGATATTTCTCAGAGTTTTGCCCGATCAAAATTCCATCATTTCAGACCTAGCCCGTATGATGTTTTACTTTTTCATCATGTAATTATATATAATTATATATATATATATATATATCATTATATTATATATATATACTCTCTCTCTTTGGTTGGTGGATGTTTCATTGTGTATACGGCATTGTCTGGAAACAGCATACCCGACGTCCATGGGCATTGTCATGATTGTCCCGTTTCAGGCGTTTTTTTTTTCGTATAGAGATGTTTAATTAATGTATACGGTATATCGTGTAGTTCCCACAGGACAAAGATGGACAAAGCATGACAAAGCCGTATGATACGGTTGGATTTGCCCACCAGCATAAGCGGTTGTGATTTGCCATTGAACTTGAAAGAATTTTGGAAGATCTGCACTAGCGAGAGGCTGCAATTCGGCAGGTGATGCTGAAGGAGCTGCATGGGCCTGCGAGGCAATCAGGCTGGAAAGTGATTGGAAGAAACTGGATTTCCAAGGATTTCCAGTGGGTTGGTCTGGGTTGGTTCAAAGACAAAAGAGAAAAATACGGGAAACACATAGTGTACAGCATGTTTTTTGTCTGAAAATATTGGGCTTTTATAGAAATAGATTGGGTTCACTGAGATGATCGTCGCATTATCATCATATGCCTGATAGGATGATATTTTTAGTGTTTTTGTGTAGTGATGCCTTACAAAAACTAGAAATACCCTCTGGTAAATTAACATAGCGAACTGGAAAATCACCCATTTTTAATGGGAAAATCCACTATTAATGGTCATTTTCAATAGCTATGTTAAATTACCAGAGGGTAAGTTCTTCGAGTCACTTGATCTCAGTCTGGTTCCACTTGAAGATCTCGAAGTGTTGCAGTGTGGAACGCAGTAGTCTTTGGTTTGGCGCCTCCACTGCGTTCCATACGCTGGGGCCTCAAAGCATGGTTCCAGAAGCAGCGGCTAACCCAGTCAGTGATATTAGTTGATATTGTCGTCTGTAACCAATGGACCAAGCACTCGGCCACTTGAAACTTCAAGCTTCCTGCAGGATGCAGGGTCTTGCAACTTCACATCCCTGGTCTCTCAACATCTCTCAACTCTTCGGTTTCATCGGTTTCTCAGCCTCCAGGGGAGCAGTATCAAAGGAGTATGCTCCTTTCTTCTGGTTGGAGAACCTTGCTTCGGCTCAGGTCACAACGCTTTCTCCCGAATATTGCCCAAAAATGGTATACGATTTATACAATCATGATTTACAACAATTGAGATTTACATTACATATAGAACTACCCCTTCAACCAGTTCACCATATTTCTGCACTTCATCTGCACTTCATCTCCAAGCGCATCATCCTTAGGCCTCCCTGCGCAGCGACAACGGACTGTCCTGAGGCTCGGCAGGTGATCGGGAGCGCTGCCTCTGAAAAGGAGGATCGCCTTCCTCTGCCGAGAAGGTCCTGACATGGCTCAGAGATCTACCCACCGAAAATCAGAGGGCAAACTCCTGGTATGGTATGGACTTGTCTGGAACATCCTGGAACCATCTTGAACCCCAATTTTGGACACTTCAATATACTTCAATGTACAGAGTAAGACCAGCCGTTGAAGTGATTCAAGTGGGTCCATTGGTGTTGACAGAAGCATCACCAATAGACATGCTGCAACATCACATGACATGAGCAGAACTGCCTGCAATGTGGCTCCTCTAACCTCAACGCTGGAAACAAAATCCCGCTTTCGTCGCAACATCCCAAACCGTCGAACGCCGTCGAATCCATCCATGGTGGTCTGACAAATGCAGTCTTACATGATTTGATGCGGTCGAGTTGCTGCCACAGAGCTTGGAAATCTTCAAGCAAAAAAGTCTCTCCCTGCAAGGCCGGAATTGAGAGGAGTTTAGACTTGAATGGTACCAACTGGAAACAATTTCAAAGACTCCAATGCATCAGCAAGTCACTATAGCATATTATAGCATATTATAGCCACCTTTTTCTTAGCCATCCATAGCCATCCTCAAGCACAGCTATCAGCTATCCACCACCTTTGTGTCAAGCGGCCTGACAAAAAACTGCCTCGAAGGTGTTATTGTTGTGCCTGGCAGTCGGTCCCCTGATGCTGGTTGGTTAATAGAGAATTCCCGGAATCCCCTGATCTAATGGATCCAGCGATATTCACTATATTATAGGATTATATTAACCAATGCAATCATGAATATATATGAATATATCAGGTTAGTCACCTATATTAACTGGCTAAGGAACCAATATCTTGGTTAGTTTTTGTTAATATAATCCTATAATCATCACCCAACGGGGTGTGGCACATCGTGATGAAGCCAGCCAGATGGACGACTCCTGGTAGCGGGCTAGAAGCAAATCTCCAGGAAGTAAGAAGTTGTCCCACATGAGACAGAACTCACTGCTCCTGGACAGAGAGAAACAAGCTTTACATTTGCAAAGGTTGGGGAAAAGGTTGGGTATATGATGCGAGTTGAACGAGTGCACTGGTCTTCTGTCCAAAGATTCAAGATAGTTTTTCCACGAAGACATGGTTTGCAGCTAAGCTGCAACTTGCTTACATTATAAGAAGTCTCGTTAAAGTTCAAAGCTCTGCAAGTAATTAAGCTCCTGATGCCCGTGGTTTGAAGCCACTTCAGCAGTTCCTCGTACTTCAACTTCAGAGCATCGCATCTTTGTGCCACATCATCAACGGCGAGCGAGGCTGATTGAAACTCCCTTTCCAAGCGCAGCTTCACAGGATCTGTGGAATCGAGAGGACCCAAGCATTCACCCAGGGTTTCCTTGATCTTCAAGTACTCAGCCTTTAAAGAAGAGATCGTTTCATCACAGTCTTCCAACGTCACATGCACTGATTTGCTGATCCTGACTCCATCATTGTCTTTGACCACTTTACGGCTGATGTTCTGTAGAATAGGACTTAGAGCCTCCAGCAGTTCAGCTGCTTGGCTATTTAGTGAGTCAAAGAAATCTCGGAAAATCAGGTGCTGCAAGCTGTTGTCACTTCCTTTGATGTCGTGAAGCTGCTGCAGCAACTCCAAATCAAAGGCGACAGCATCGCCATTCTCGGTCCCCGAATTTAACCAATTCCCAGTGGATAGAATTGATCCAAACAAAGCTGGAAGAGCTTCGCATTGAATGCTGGAGAACATATCGTCCAGATCTTGCAAATGTTCGCTGTGGCAAGAAACTCTCTCACGGTAGGTTCTGATGAAATGCCAACAAGCCATGCGTTCGCACAGGGCAGGAACCTTGCTAATAGCCAACCAATATTCTTCCATCCGTCCGACCGATGCATCTGGTTGATTTTGCTGTGCCTGCCTCAGTGCTTCCAAATCTTTAGCCGAAGGTGCCAGTAGCTGAATTCGCTCCAGCTCATCAAGGGCCAGGCGATCGTCCAGGTCCATAAGACTTCGACCAACTTCATCCGGTGGTGGCAACAGTCGTAGCTCTCGTTCATGCACAGCACTGATGCGAATGACCTGTGTGGCCTGAGCAGTTTCGGTCTCTGCTGGCTTGGGAGTCTGCACCTTGCCGAATCGAGCTTCCATCTTTTCAATGGGCAAGAGGCTTGTTTGATCGCTCACCTTTTCCCAAATGGCCCCAGATTTGATATCGGCGCCAAGCAGAAGTCGTCTCCACCACAAAGGTTTCATCGCCTTTGTAGGTTTGATTTCCGGTTTTGTCAAAGTCTGACCCTTGCCACGTCCAGCACCTTTGCCTTTTCCACCTTTCGGCCCTGCAGCAGGCCCTGCAGGCCCTGCAGCCGGCCCATCCCCAGATTTCGTTCCAGGCCCTTTATCTTTTGCTTTCCCGTCCATTGTGAAGACTTTCTCAGTGGGCCTCACCCAAGCTCTGAGAAAGAATCGAACCAATCCATGGCATGCGCCTAAAAAGGAGAAAAAATACTCAAAGCTCCCAGTTTGCAAAAGCCGTTGCCTCACGTGCGTTCAGATCAAATGTTGTAAAAACACCCTGGCTTTGACAAGTGCTGACTCCTTTTGAATTCCAGTTGCAACAATTTGTTGCATGCGGCCTGTGACTTAATTTTCTCTTGTCTACGCTCCATGCTCGTTTTCAGCACTCCAGGCTGTCATCCGCACAAGTGCTGACTAATTATCAGCAAATATTTAGATTGTCTCAGATCGGTTGGGCTTGTTGATGGTATGAAGTTCAAATGTTTGGAAAACTGCATATTAGTATATATTAGTATGGTTGTACAACCTGAACATTATCAGGTTGTGTGAGATGTGAGTTGCCAGGCCAACACAACAGGCAATCGGTTGCTCCTTTTTGCAGCAATAGCAATAGGACAAGACTCGATTGGCTACGAGCTGCTTTCTAAACCTCACAGGGAAACAAATGTCCAGCACCAGTTGTTATAAGTCGATATATCGATACACATATAATTAATGATATATCCGCCGGCCTGCCGGCGTGTCTTGTGGATCTTGCTTGTTTGTAGTTGTGCTGTCTGTTTGTCTTTGTCTTTGGCTAGATTTTCCCCCTCCTTGATTTTTGCCTCGTCTAACTTGAACCCCCCTCCCACGCCTCGCTCAACACCGGCTTGGTTTTGCACACCTTGCTGTCATTTCGATGGTTGTTTCCGTTTTTTTGTTGTGTTTGCCATCGGTTTGCTCCGTCGCTTCTTACATCCAATACTTGATCCGCTGGATTTTGTGCCGAACACCTTTACACGCATTATAATGACCCTTCTAAATATGGCTTTTTCCAAAGCTTTTCTCAATATGGCCTTTTCCAAAACCCTGGCTTACACACATGCTTTGGTTTAAACTCAAACCGTGGTTTGAACAAAACCAATGTTTTTGCGTCCAAACCCTCTTTTACACAAAGAGCTGTTTTACACAAAAACTGTGTTATCCACAAACACAATGTTTTACACAAAAACCGTGTTCTTGCTGGGCCTGTGCAAGGGCTGTTTGCAGCTTACAGGATAGCTCTTGCCCTGGTGGCCGGCGGAACACGCCGAAGGCGGTTAAATATATGGGAGTTATCCCATAGTTTACCCTCCAAATCGCAGTCATTTAAGGCCAGGACGATTCGAAGCATGGTGTCTCCATATCCAGCTGATTCTTTGTTCTGCTCAAACAGCTGACAAACTTCTTCAACATACCTGTCAAGGCAGAATTGAGTCAAAAGGAGCCAAAAAGGACTCAAGACTCAATCAAAAAAAGTCAACAAGAAAATCAGCAAAAAAACAACACGCTGCAAATCACTGCAAGCACAAAATACGCAGAATTGCCTAAGAATTTTTGATGGAAAATATGCCCGTGGCCACGTTGACCCTGCCTGGCATGGTGCTCCTGCAGATCCTGACTTGTGTGGTCGGGCAGCCTGGAGCGTTGGAAAACTCTGTTGAATGCAACGAAGTCATGCGGTAAACCCAACAATAAGCCCCAATGTTTGATGGTTAAGACTTAAGACCAAGCCGTAGCCATTTCTGATCATATTCGGGATGGTTTTTCATTGAGTCTACCATGAATACCTCGAATTGGTCTACGTAAGTCTACGTAACCATCAATTTAATGTACCCAGTTCTGAATGCTTGAAGTATACCAAAGTTATAACCGCATACCCTGTCGATCCCTGCGATCCCTCCAAAATTCTTCGGCCTGGGCATTGCAACAGGCTTTCCTACCACCATCCTGATGGGGTCCGGAAACTTGGTGAAGGGCCTCAAGACTGGCGACAGCAGTAGCCCAGACTGCTAGGTCATTATCCTGGGAACATCCTAAACGGTAAAAACATCTGCCGCTACGAACAACGGTTTTTCACATCCCAAATAGCTGGTCTTGGATGTTCATCCTCCCATGCAAATGTTATGATTGTTATAGGGGATATATATAAATATACGTATAGTATGTAGGGCTATTCACCTCCCATTTTTGTTCCAAGGTACAGTCCAAAAGGACCATAGGGCATCACCAGGGCAATGCCTCCCGCACAAGATGGTGCCTCACAAATCATCATATTTACGGGATATAGTTTACGTTAGCATAATTAATTATCATACTTTAATGGGGACATAACGATCATACTGGGATATCGAAATCAACAAAATATGGAGTATTTAAATTTGTCTTCTTCTCAAAATTGGACCCTGGAGTACCCCAAACAATTGGTTCCCCCATTAAGAATTACCCATTTTAGGCGATTTTGGGGTGCATTTTCGGAACCTCCCATGTTGTCCCTTGTCATTCAGTGTCATGCCTTGCCATTAATTACTCATCGGCCTAACTTTTTCTGAATCCACGACCGAAGGCCGAAGAGACACTTGGACTGTTTGAACCTGACCAACTGGGCGACTCAAAAATGAGGTACCAGTGGACGCACAAATCGCGATGGACATTGTATAAAACTCGTACTCGTATTTAACCATCCTATATTTATATGTCGGTGGTCAATAATGTTGATCAAATATGATCAAATCCTATTTCCACAAACTTGGCCAACTTTGCACTTTGCACATGCTGCGCTTGTGGCGTTCTCACGCTTGCATTGGATGCTGCGATTCTGGGTACCCGGCAATTGAGCCTCTCCGAAGACGTACACAGGGACAATCCTGGCTTTGGAAGTCTTTGGACTTCGGTACATTGACACGTTGAAAGCCACAGTATGCTTTCCAATCCCCCAACATCAGGCTGGCTGAAACGAAAGCAAACTTGTTCTCAAACTGGCGTAGCGTAGCTGGGGGCAATCAACATCAATCAACGCCAAGGCAGACGGCACTCCGTGTTGGAGAGCCAATCGAACAAAGCCCTGGCTGGTTATCGACATGATCCAACTGATTCCAACTGAGCCATTCAAAACATCTTCCGCCTGACGCTGCTTCAAAACTAACTCCTCAACCTGGCCGCGCCTCCAGGGCGTTGCAGCGGATTTTATCGTTGGGAAAGTGGTGGTGTGAGATATTTGGTGTCAGATGTGTCGGTGTATTGGATTGTATTGGCGCGTTTCTTCGTGTGCTTGATGCACTACTTCATTGATTACATGAATCATTCATTTACTGATTGCCTGCTTGATCGGCTGCTTGATCGATAAACTTATGGATTGATTGGCTGGTTGAGTGAGCAAGCGAGTACTACAGATGCTATCAACAGGAAACACTACGCAGCAGACTAAAAACTATCAAAACCTACTTCACGTTACATGTTACGACAATGGATTGGAAAACACAGTAGCAAATCTTAGAAGAACCTCGCCAGAGCCCTTCAATAGTGGATTGCAAAGGACGGACACGGTCGAGTGATTGAACCGCGGCGATTGAGTTGCAGGGCAAGGGTTTGTTGTACTATGGTGAACTTGTTTGTTTTGCCAAGTAAAGGTAGTTGTTTATATAACCTTATATATATATATATGTCTTAAATACATACTATATCATACCATACCAAACCAGACTAGACCATTCAATTGTACTACATTGCATTACATTACATTGCATTACATGCAATAAGTAAATATATCATATCCGTACAATATCAATATAAGGGTTTCCTAGAACGGGGGTACCCCAAGTCACCATGGTTGTTTCAATACGAAATCATGGTCATCCATGACTTGGATGATTTAGGGATACATCCCTGACTTAGGAAACCTCCATATAGTTCATATAGATCGTATATGTATAATAATAGTAGTATATATATAATAATGTTGGGTTAGGATTAATAAAACCCCCAAATTAATCATACCCCTTTTCACCGGATTTTTTTGGGCAATACTAAAGTCCTCTACGTGCTGATTTCCCCCCCTAATAATGGAACACTACCCC
>Ga0126342_10018858_pt1 | contig 11787 bp, 10 predicted proteins | sample Cyp1metagenome_FD_92528 | JGI IMG/M metagenome (GOLD analysis project Ga0126342, IMG submission 92528) | Coral microbial communities from Lord Howe Island, Old Settlement Bay, Australia - Cyphastrea 1 metagenome | ecosystem: Host-associated > Invertebrates > Cnidaria > Coral ... | reverse complement strand
GTAGTGGTAGTGGTAGTGGTAGTGGTAGTGGTAGTGGTAGTGGTAGTGGTAGTGGTAGTGGTAGTGGTAGTGGTAGTGGTAGTGGTAGTGGTAGTGGTAGTAGTAGTAGTAGTAGTAGTCGTAGTCGTAGTAGTAGTAGTAGTAGTAGCAGTCGTAGTAGTAGAAGTAATAGTAATAGTAATAGTAGTAGCAGTCGTAGTAGTAGTAGTAGTAGTAGTAGCAGTAGTAGTAGTAGTCGTCGTCGTCGTAGTAGTAGTAGCCGTAGTAGTAGTAGTAGTAGTAGTAGTAGTAGTAGTAGTCGTAGTAGTAGTAGTAGTCGTCGTCGTCGTCGTCATAGTAGTAGTAGTCGTAGTAGTAGAAGTAGTCGCCGTCGTAGTAGTAGTAGTAGTAGTAGTCGTCGTAGTACTAGTAGTCCTCATAGTAGTAGTAGTAGTCCTCATAGTAGTAGTAGTAGTAGTCCTCATAGTAGTAGTAGTAGTCCTCATAGCAGTAGTAGTAGTAGTAGTAGTAGTAGTAGTAGTAGTCGTCATAGTAGTAGTAGTAGTAGTCGTAGTAGTAGTAGTCGTCGTCGTCGTCGGCGTGCTTGCGTTACAAACAGTCGCACCTTCTCTTGCCTCTCCCTCCTGTCTTTTCCCCCCCTACCTTTCGTCCCCCCCTCTCAAGTTTTTGAATGGTTGCAATGGTTGCAGTGGTCACCCTACCACAACTGCTGGATGTAGTGTGGTGTAGTGCAGTTGTAGTTGCAGTTGTAGCTGTAGTTATTGTGTAGTAATGTCGTGTAGTGTTGTGTAGTGTAGTGTGATATAGTGTAGTGTAGTCTAGTGTAGGTAGTGTAGTTGTAGTTGTAGTGTAGTGCAATGTAATTAGTGTAGTGTAGTGTAATGTCGTGTCGTATCGTGTCGTGTAGTGTAGCGTAGTATGTGTAGTGTAATGTAATGTAGTGGTAGTTGCAGTTGTAGTTGCAGCTGCAACTGTAGTTGTAGCGTAATGCAATGTAATCAGTGTAGCGTAGTGTCGTGTAATGTAGTGTGGTTGTAGTTGTAGTTGTATTTGTAGTTGTATTTGTAGTTGTAGTGTGCTGCAGTGTAATTAGTGTAGTGTAGTTGTAATTGTATTTGTAGTTGTGGTAGTAGTTGTTGTTGTAGTTGTTAGTGTAATTCGTGTAGCGTAGTGTAATTAGATGTAATTACTGTAGTGTAGTGTAATTAGATGCAATTAGCGTAGTGTAGTGTAATTAGTGTAGTGTAATATACCGTAGTATATTTGTATTTGTAGCTGTAGCAGTAGTGTAGTGTAGTGGTAGTTGTAGTTGTAATAGTTGTCATTGTCTATCTATCTACCTATCTATCTATCTATTTACCTATTTATCTATCTATCTGCCTGTCTGTCTGTCTGTCTATCTGCCTATCTATCTATCTATCTACCTATCTATCTATCTATCTTTCGTTTCTTTCTTTCTTTCTTTCTTTCTGTCTTATCTATCTTTCTATCTATCTATCTTTCTATCTGATCTATCGATCGATCTATCTATCTATCCATCCATCTATCTATCTAATCTTATCTTATCTCATCTAATCTAATCTAATCTTATCTTATCTTCTCTTATCTTATCTTATCTTATCTATCTTATCTTATCTTATCTTATCTTATCTTATCTATCTCTCTATCTATCTGTCTATCTGCAAGCTTGAAAGCGCAGCTATTTTGCAACACTTCCTCAATTTTTGAACTTGACAACATCCAAAACAAAGCAATTCTGCGTGACGTCCTCAATTTTGGAACTTGACACCATCGAAAACGAAGCAATTCTGTGAGACTTTGTCTATATTTGAACTTGACAACATCAAAAACGAAGCAATTCTGCGCGACGTCCTTCAAATATGAACAGTTGAGTGCAGAGCTGACGTTCTCGTACCAATGCGTTTTGCGATTTTTCCAGTCCACCTGTCTAAAGTATTGCGCCTAAAAGTGATGCCAGGTCATACGAAGTGGTGCACCTGTCACGCAAAATCATCTCAGCAAACCTGAAGATCTGATGCTCCAAACGCAACCTCCCTCAGGAAATCAGTGCCAGGACCTCCTAACAGCTCTGATGAACATGTCTCTTGTACTGCGCCTGCCACGGAAAATACATCCTTGCAGATCCTCTTCAAATGTCCCGCGCCTGCCATCGTTTTTGGAAATGCTACAAAACCCTCACGTTTTGCTCACTTTTGACAAGGTGCACAATCCCTTGCGCCTGCCACGCGAAACGACATCTGAACGTAGAAAAGTGGTCCGAACATGTGGTGTTTTTAACATTTTTGCTTCCAAATGTGCTTCGCGCCACCGCGGCGTGCACTTTTTCGACATCTCAACTTCCAAAAGGGGTCCGAACATGGTGTGTTTTGGGCATTTTGACTTCGAAATGTGCTTCGCGTCAGGACGGCGTGCACTTTTTCGACATCTCAACTTCCAAAAGTGCTCCGGAGCCGAGGTGCTTTGTACATTTTGACTTGGAAACGTGCTTCGCGCCACAACGGCGTGCAATTTTTCATCTCTCATCTGGCCAGCTGGCTCTGCACCCGCCGCTTTAGCGAGCCTGCTTTTCGACCCGCCGGGGCCACAAATCATTGGAAAAACACAGTGTTTCGCAACTTTCCTACCTTTTCTCGCACCTGGATCTTCTTTCTTGGGAGGCTTTCTCTTTTTGATCTTCTTTCTTCTTCTCTTCTCTTCTCTTCTCTTCTCTGAATCTTCCCATCTCTGCTTTTCATCTGTCCATATTGTCGGAAGTTTGACTTCTAAACTTCCTTCGGTTATATACATACGACCACACTTGTCAACCCCTACCAGCCCTACCCTTTTCAGATTTTGCGCTCCGGGCACTCCGGGCGCCCCGGGCATTCCGGCACCGCGGGCACACGCAGGGCTTCCCAATGCCCACGGGCTGCCACTTTACGCAGAAGCTGTCAGACCAACCCGTGAATGGTGGTGGGGCTCTCAATGGTGAAGGGTTTGTCGAAGGTTCATGGGGATGGCGGACATGGTATGAACATCGCATGGAACTGGATGACAATCTCCAGAATATGCCTTCTGTTTTTGCGTTTGAACACGCTCCCGATTGTAGGGCTAAACAGTTGTCCACTGCTTGCGGAAGTGATTTATTTGATCTGTATTTCTTGTCAGAGATCGGCTCACCCATTGAAAGGAACAACATCACTAGAATGCATGGATGTATGGAACCAACTTACTTGGAAGAATCAGCAGGTGACATTCCCATTCCCATACTGCTTCCATACACCTCCCCTAGGAAACCCCAATAGTATGCGAAGATCATGGGAATGAAGGTCTCATGATTGGGGACTGTAAATTCAATAGAAATCAGGGATCCTGCAGCAATTCTGTTGGCGCTTCGATCAAGGAATAACTATTTCCTGTTAACTGTCATGTCATGTCCAAAATGTATGATTTTGGCAGAAGGTGACGGTTTCGGAGTTTCAATCTTTCCGGGCATAAAGATGAAATTGTGCCAGCGATGTGCAACTATGCTGGTGTCAAAACGGATGCCAGGGCTTGAAACCATACTCATATTTCCTGCACCATTGATTGATTGGAGATCCATTCGGTAATTTTTCAGACCCTCCCCAAGTAAATATTTCACGATGAATATCATCACATCTCCAACAAACATCCAAACATCACAAGAACAGATAAATTCGTACTTGGTTGGCATTCCCATCCCCCCACATCCATGGGAGCCCAGGTTCGGACTTCTTCCGAGAGATTTACATCAGCTTCGGGGACAGGGATGGCATGGGATGGTCAATTTCCATCAATTTCCAAGGGATGGCAGGGTTGATAACTAGATGATACTGGATGATAAAGGATGATCATGGTCAACTAGTTATAATCAACAACAATTATCAATAACAATTATCAATAACTACATAAATGAAATGTTCACCATATCAATAATGATAAACACAAGTGTCAAAAATGATAATAGACACATTGATCATGACTTCAATCAAAACATCACACTATTGATGGTTAATTCATGACTTAGATTGCTTGTTGCATCCCCAGATTCTTGGGGTTTTGCTTGGTGAGTTGAGATGAATGCTGGTGTAGGAAACCTTGTGGGTGAAACAAATCCCGCCGGAGTGCTCTGTGGGTGCGCCCAGTGGCTGACAGCCAGGAGGGAAATGGACTGCGACAAGGTGTGGAGTATCACATTGTGCTCAATGCAGTGTCTTGGCGCAAGTTGTGAGGGATGAAGCACAGTTTCTTCGGCACAATGTGAGTATTCCATATGTCAGGTTGATCTTTGTTCATTAGGCAAACTATGATTCCCAGCTGTCCTGATTTCCGCTGCAAGTTCATACTTGAATGATGTTCAATGACTTCCATCAGGTTCGTTTCCCATCTGTTTTGTTGTTGAAATTGTATAATCATGTATGTAAAGTAACATATCCTCAATATATATATATGTGCATGGATAACGTGTGTACATATATATATATATATAAATATGTATTGCACATATATATATATTACATATATACATTATATGTACGTATTATATGTATGCTTTATATATATATATATATGTAATATATATATATATGTATTATATATATACGTATTATATATATATATATGTATTATATATATGTATTATATATATATATGTATTATATATATATATATATGTATTACATATCTGTATTATATATATATGTATTACATATCTGTATTATATAATATATATGTTTTATACATATATATAATATACACATACATGCATAATGTATACAAACATGTACATTACATTTATCCACTGGGTTTCAATTTCCACCATCCAAGCACCAACCATCTCAGCGCATCATGCTCTTCACTGCGGGGGAGCAGCTCGTGGACATCTATGCCATGTGCGCCGGCTTCACTGGCTGCGAGAGGCGGGGGGAAGGCGGTGGATGGGCCAGCGAAATCCTGCACCAGTTGAGGACGCTGGTAAACATCCCATTATTTATAGGGGTTCAACCATCCTTTTGGTGATGCAGGATTTCTTCCATCCACAGTACCATCATTTGATCTGGGGAATGGCAACCAACAAGATTCGAGAGGCTGAATTCCGAGCAAACATTACGTCGAAACATGGGAAAAACCTTGCTAAAGGGTAGCTGGATCAACAAACACTTTGGGATCTGGGTCTGAAAATGGGAAAACCCAAATCTATAGAGAATATATGAGAACCTATAAGAACATATAGAAAACATATGAGAAAATCATATGTTCTCCCAATATTTTGAGGGCAACAACTTAGGGCCCCATGTTTCCCCCTTGGCCCAGCTTGGTCCTGATGGGTCCAAATTCCAGCTTCGTGACTTGGGTTTCAGCAAATTGGCTACCCGGTTACCCCAAAATCGGATGGCTGATCCTGAGATGTTGGACGCCAGGCCTTACCAAGTCTTCGAGAAGGGCTCAGCCACTGCCGGGGCTCCTGATGTGCTCCAAAAGCCTGTTGGTTGAGATGCAAATCATCTATAAATTGGGATTTAACCATGAAAGATATGGAGTCTTATGAGGTTTAACCATCAAACAGAATGAGATTGCCCATCTTTGCCCCTCTTTCATTTCTGGGTCACATAGATGTCGTTTCCAATGCTCTACTGTGGTCGTTGTTTTGCTGCTCCTGGCCTCAGGATTGGATGAACTGGGGGGCATTTCATCCCCATTTCAATTCATGGAGCTCAGTGGAACCCCAAAACGTGACTCCAAGACAGTTTGACCAGCAAGGAATGTACACATAGGTATAGTATGCTATAATATGCTAGAATTGCCTACTTAGATCACTAGTTCTTTCATGTTCTTTCCAGGATGTGGTGTTTATTCTCCTTTATTCTAAACCATACCATACCCAATCATAGCCAGTCATCATTGGCTGATTTGGCATTTCCCGAGCCGAGGCTTCACAGGGCACAGCTGTGCCTGCAACAGCCTCCGAGCCGCAGTTCGCCTTGCAGGACATGGGAAATCCCTTTTTGTTTCAGCGGAAGAATATCGGAAGAATATGGATACCCTCTGGTAAACCAACATAACTATGGAAAATCACCATTTTCAATGGGAAAATCCACTATAAATGGTCATTTTCAATAGCTATTTTGGACATAACCAGAGGGTAAACCATGATAAAAACTTGGGTCAAGGATCACCAATGGGGGATTTTCCAGGTGAGATTGTAGTCTCATTGCCCCTGAGTCGCTGGCACTTTGCAAGCCAGTTGAAATTGTTTTTTTTTTTTTAATTGGTGTATTAGTTATGAAATTAAGTCCTAAGTGAGAATGGATGTATCACATCACAGCATGTCACATCAACAACTATAGCCTGGTTGAGATGTCAAATGTTTGATTTCTGTTTTTCTTTAAACTGGATCTATTACTTCGAAGCCGAACTTCGCCAGGATGGTTTCACACTCCAGCGTGGCAATCCGATGGATGGAGTCACTTGGATTGCGGATGGATGAAGCATGCAGTTCCGGTAAGTGGTAAGTGGTTTTACCATTTTAGCCACAAAATGGTCTGTAAGTCTGTAAGTTGCTACAAATCTGCAATAATGCCTACTCTATGCCTGTTTTCAAGGGATATACTAAGATACTATGGTATAATCCAATTCCATTTATCATTTGCTATCCTCATATGCTCCGTGAAAAATCGCTGTCCCAGAGATCTCGGCGGACTAGTCGAAAGTAAGTAGCCCCCATCCAGGAGGTCACAGCGTCACGGCCTTTTCTGAGGTGGTGAGTTTGTCGAACCTGAACATCTTACAGGCTGCTGACACAGGAGGAACATGTCGGAATCCAACCTGGCTCGGAAAATCGGAAAATCCAGCTTTTTTCATGGACAGACGTGGAAATCTCACACACACATATATATATATATATATACAGATGAGATGTTCCATTGTCAGGTTAGCTTACTGTATTACTATAGGGTATTGCATTGGGCTGATAAAAACCAGCCGGAGCCCTTAGCTATCTGTAGCTACCTGGCGGATTATTCCACTTACGACAGGTGTTTTTAAAAGCCAACAGTTAGTAAGTCCCCAAAATGTGGGATTATCCCATATATAACTAGTTGATTATCCCATAGTTACTAGTTGATTATCCCATATATAACTGGGTTATGAATACGATCAGGAAAACCAGTTACTAACTGGGATGATCCTCCAAGAATAATATAGTATTGCTGCCATGCTCGACATCCATGTCTGGTGGACCACCCCTTCGCCCCGCTCAGTTCCGTCTGCGCGCCGGTGTCGAAGCGCGGAACAACATTGTGAACCAGGCGCTAAGATGCTTGTGAATTTGAGCCATGTCTCTTCCAAAAAGTGACTAGCAGGTCTACTGATGGTTGACTAATAATAGGTTATAGCTATTTATAGATTATGGAAGAGTCTTGAAACTTCAGTGAGCTTCATTTTGCTCCAGATGTTGGCAAACCGGAAGGTCCCGGATGTTAAAGTTGACCTGCAAAAATTCAGCGTAGCTTCGGGGGAAGGGCCACTGGAATGTCGAATAGCATGTTCAATGGATTGGTTTAAGGGAAAATCTACAGGAAACCATAGATTTTCCCATTAAATATGTTACATGTTGTTTATTTGGGCCTTGATTTGTGGAACATTGAATTGTTGCTTCGAAGAAAGTTGCATTGGCAGAAGCTGCACGCACACGTGGGTACTTTTAGCCCTGGAGTGGAAATTCAAGCAGTGCTACATGGGCTAATCTGATTGACTGCAGTTTCAAAGCAGCAAAGGGAGGTGCAATCAGAAACACCAGAGTTACCAGAAGCTTCTCCCCTCAGTTTATTAAGTCACTCATATATGCTCAAATTACTTCAGATCATATCATTTCCATTTATTTCCTTGAGTCGCAGACTTCACCCACGGATCTAAACAGACCAGTTAGTCATCCCAGCAGTTTGCTGAGTTGTCATGCTGATTCAAGGGGCAAACATGGTGCCTGCTCCCCACATTCGGCTTCATATATTGGTTTCTGACAGTATAAATCACCGACGATGGTGTAATTTATTGGTAAGGTAAATAATTTATGCCAATGGAACTCTCCCCGTTGAAAATGGGAATTTTATGGAATTTTCAAATAATTACCTGCTTCATTTTTAGCTGCTCCCGAATCACCTCCGCCAGTGCTTGATCCGGATGTACATGTGGCCCCTGACGGTATGGAACGTCGGCCCGGTGGCTCAGATTTGTGAGTTGTGATCCCTCCAGGTGTTTAAAGGCCAACGGCAGCCCCACGGGCCCCAATCAACTCCACTCAGCCAACATGGGTAAACCCCCATGAAGCTTTATATTGGCTGCCTCCTGTTGTGAACCCACATTTGATCCATCAGCCATTGCCACATCCAAGTTTCCCACCTGTGGTCAGCTTTTTTCTTTGGGGGATAGTCAACATCTCAGCGGTCAACATCTCAGCCCATCCGCATCCCAGCCCCCAGGCACCTCCACCTGCATGGCTAGCTGCATTGCGGATGCCTTCTACAACGCGCGCTGCAACGGCATCGTGGGCTGCGATCCGGAGGAAGTGGTGGTGGACAGCGGCCGCAGGACGGCCGACCGTGGCGTTGGGATGGCGCTGGGATGGCGACCGGTGCGTCGCAGGAAAGGTTTGAAACCAACGGCAGAATGAGGATTCAACATGACTGGGATTGAAATGGGCATTTATTATTCAAGCAACCTGTTTTTTTACAGAATCTAGCATGGAACACCAACATTCACCGACTCAAACCGGCGAAACTCACAGGACACTGCCCTGGTCATCCCTGGTCATCGTGTAATGTGGTTTAAACTGTTTAAACCCAAGACTCAACCTACCATCTATTGTTTATTTGCGTTTGGGATTTGGACATGGATCTAAAAAACAATCTTAATACAGTTATAGATTCTTTTCCAACAGAAAACACACCTAAGAAGTTTGCCCCAAAAAAACCATCTTTTCCTGACACCATCGTTGGGCGCCAGGAACGTGGTGAAGATCACTTTGCCCACTGAGATGGACGCCATTTCCACCGAGGTCATGCACACCATCCAGGCGGGAAATGCTGGTGATGTCATTTCAGGATTGCTAGGCCAATCCATCACTGCTAAATGCTAGGTAAATGCTAGGAAAATCACAGGTAAATGATAGGTAAAATATATCATGTCAATGATACTTGTAGGTAAATGATAGATAAATGATAGGTACATGATTATGATAGTAACATGATAGCCACAGGGTTCATCTACCTCGTTTCCTTTCCAAACGTATCTGGAGTGTTGGGAGCAACCTGGTCTGAGGTACTTGATGATCTTGATGGGGATATTTTATGGGGATATATAAGCAGCAACAAAATCCAAGACTTATGTTTTTTTCACGCTTTTTGGGTGTTTCTGAAAACGAGGCATACCTCCAATCTATGACATTTTAATCTATTTCAACAATACGTTCTAAATTTACTAGGGAACATGATGAAGAAGTGGAATGGGCTACCTTATTTTCAGAGCCAGATGAGTTTTGAGCCATGGGGCCATGAAACATGTGTAACATGACGCTGGAAAGCAGAATCTTTTGGTTTTGATGGCGGGGGGTCTATGGAGATAGTTAAAGGTTCATAGGGAATCCATACTGAAACAGCAAACTAAAAACCACGATCTGAGCTTCATTGTGACTGGCACTGGGCCAGGAAAGTTCCAAGGTGCATCATGTTTTTTTTGGGGGCTGTCTGAATAGTGAAACCTGGTTTTGACAGTGGAGAAGCATCTTTTGGGTCCCCGACTTTCATCATCATTGATCTATCCAAGGAAACACCCTTGTTATATCAATATCCCATCAAGAATATCCAATGACAACCCCAGAAAATAGATTAGTCGGATACTCCGATAGTTTTTTTGGTGAACATGTACCCCATCAATGACAGCCCCATAAATTTATAAATGCCGGATACGGCCATAATTTTGTGGGTTGTAAAGTGTTTACTTCTGCTTTTCGCTGCTTTTCGATGTGACCCTCACTTCAGCTCCGGCCCGGTGGCAGATCACCAGCCTGACACTTCCAACCTACGGTTTCTTCCCCACAAAGGCATGAAGGGCGCGGGACTGGGGGTGTCGCCATTGTCCCTCAATATATCCGAGCAATTCTAAACGTGGATAGTATTTCTTATCCCCCCAAAAAGACCCTTCTGTTCACGTTTGGGATGTTGACCAGGGTACAGTGTTTTGACTTTGACATCTTTTGACACACAACTACTTATGACTTGAGATGCGGGAGTTGATTCTGGTTCTATCCGGGTAGATGCAGAATGATGCAAACTCCACAAAATGCTTTCCAGAATTTTGGAGAGATTATGGATATCCTCCAATCTCCAACAAACAGGTATTGGAAAATCGCATTTTAATCAGTTTAGAAATATTTTGAGATTAGACATCTCAGGTAGATAAATCATCTACAACTTAGATCATCAACGGTTGATTCAGCTCGCAATCCCAGCGCCTCCCAGCGAGATCGCTCCGCTTCAGATCGGCGTGCAACTCACGAAGCCGGATGACAATGCTCCGCACTACATCACATCTGCAGGTGGGGGGGAGATCTTGGGACATCTTCCATTGATTTAGTACCTGTTTTAACAAATCCGATAGATTTTTGATGGGGATACCGGGATGGATACCCACTAACCAGGGAATCCATATGAAGCTACATGCAACTTGTCATCTAACTCTTGGACGCAAGGCTGTATGCCCATGGTTCACAACCGTTTCACATGATTGGACATCCACTCACTGCAAAAATGCCATGGTTTTCCGCACACTTGGAGAAGATGGGTGGTCTCTTCAGGAGCTTTTGTCAGATGAAACCTGGGTCCCTCCAGCTGCAGGATACATCATGAAGAATCCAGACGCTGGTGCCACAAATGGCTTGGGACTTTGAGACGACTTTCACTTGCTTTTTGCGAGGAGGATCTGCTTTGTGTGAGAAGTTTTCAGTTTCTCTCAAACAAACTAATCAAGACTAGCATATTTTTTTCTTGAACAAACGTTGTTGAGAAATCAAATTTGAGCAGTGTTCAAAACCCCTGGTTGATTATTCAATGGGGTTAGACTATCCAATAAATTTGGGATTATCATCATCCATTAATTTAATGGATAGTATAACCATTACATATGTTATTAGTTATGTTGGTTGATATACAAGTACTGTCCACACACGTGGCCCCTCACAATATACATCAACATACTATCCATTATATGGCTATGGATCAATTACCATTTTTAGTGGGATGAACATCCATTTACCAGCTATTTTGATGTTCACCAGGGGTACAAGGTTTTGACACACTGCCATATGGGGGGAAATACCATGGTCCACAAAAAACATCCAGGTTGCGGTGAAAACAGGCGAAAACCACTGAGGTCGCATTGTGATTAGCGATCGCTCTGGCTACGGTCCCAAGCCATTCCAGGTGCAGCATCACCTGGCAATCCGGCAATCCTTGATGTGGGACGTAGATGGGGTGTATATATATATATGTATAAACTATATATATATATAAGATATGGAGGTTTCTAGATATGATGATATTTCCCAAGTCATGTGGGTACCCCAAAATCATCCAAGTGATTGCTTCGTGTCAATGGGAGAACGAATGGTTTGGGGCAGCCATATTTTCGGACACCTCCACATATATATATATATATATATGTATACATATATATATATATATATATATGTATATATATATATATATATATGGC
>Ga0126342_10018857_pt1 | contig 11788 bp, 9 predicted proteins | sample Cyp1metagenome_FD_92528 | JGI IMG/M metagenome (GOLD analysis project Ga0126342, IMG submission 92528) | Coral microbial communities from Lord Howe Island, Old Settlement Bay, Australia - Cyphastrea 1 metagenome | ecosystem: Host-associated > Invertebrates > Cnidaria > Coral ... | reverse complement strand
GGTTTTTTGCCTTTGAAATCACATCAACCAAAATCCTATTGGCACGACCACATCAAACATCATCCATGACACCCCGTTGATCACAAAAACACCACGGCCAGATAAAGACCGTGTTCCTAGTTAGTTGCAGTTTGCAAATAGAAATTCTCAGGGCGCCCGAAGAATATGTGTTCGAAGTCGTTGACAGCAATCAGAAACGCGCAAACCCTCTCAAACCCCATGCTGAAAAGGCAACATGTTAGATTCTCCGTAACCGTTCAAACCCTACCCGTTCAAAAAAAAACAAAACCTGCTACAACGCGTTCAGAATGAGCCCGTTTCCCGTTCGCGAATGCACCAAAATGTAGCCTTTTGATGCCTTTTGTCTGTTTCAAAGTTGCAAGAACGGTATGAAATCGGTCCTAGCTTGCAGCGTTCGTATTAGAAATAACAGAAAGCGAAATGAACCCCAATAACTAGCTAACTAGTTATGTCAATTGTGCCATCAATTTGCACGTTTTACAGTATATTTCATGGTTACCAGGATATCTTTATGGTGATATGTGTGTGTGTGACATCACAATGACGATGTACTATTCTATGATGTTAAGTGCTGGTGCTATTCATTGCAGTAACAATGCAGTGACGTCCTGAGTCCAGGCAAATGACTACCGCTGCATTCGGAAGGTTGAGATGCCAATGCCATTTCCCCCGTAATTAACCCGCGAAAAGATAGAAAAGTCTTTCCTGGTCGTTTGATGATTTTTCCCCATGATTTCCAACTGTTCTCTCCACCGGGGATAGAGAAACCAGCCGCTTTCAAGGCTTTCAAGGTGCCACCATGGAAATTTTTTCCCGCAATGGTTCCACCAAAGCTTGCCATCGGCTGGTGACCACTTCCCCAGCTGCAGCAGCTCGCTTCGCACGGGTTTTGGACACCGGGAGGTCCACAAAGACGTGGCGCTGGCCGTGGGGAAGGTACTTCTGCTCCAATTGGCCAGCACCTTTCGCAAAACACAAGCGCTGAACCATGGACCATGGTAGTTTGGATTAAAAATGAATTAAAGACTTGCTCCTACCTCCAGCAAAAAGACCTGGCCAGCATTCTCAAGCATTGCTAGCGCTGGAATCAAATCCCAATTGCGAGCAGACATTGTATTAACTGCAATTATGTTGTGGGCATTTCGCTGGAAGTGGAACACCCACCATCTTGACATGCTACTCCCATGGCAATACACGTCTCCATTTTCGAGGCAGTTGGTCAGCGGGTGCCAGTGGTAAGCTTTAGCTGTAGTACAGTAACATGCATGACAAAGAACAAAAGTGAACAACACTTGGCGAACAGCAGGCCATAAGACTATGCCCTAGTTGCATTCAAAAGACACTTTTTCAAGCGCGTGCATGTCACTCGCCTTCCCAGACCAAAGTCAAAACCGCTGTGAATACTTTTGGAATTGAGATGTACATCCCTAGTAATTATTGATAGGTATTGCTTATAAACGGCATCATGAAGTGCAATGCCCAGACCATTTTGTATTGTCGCACGGTCTACCTAAGGCCCCATCCTTTCCAGGCAAGGAAATCACATACCCGCGTTTTTTTGGGATGATGTTTGCTTGTTCAACATGTTCGATTTAAGTATAGCCGAAGGAAGTTTAGAAGTCAAACTTCCGACAATATGGACAGATGAAAAGCAGAGATGGGAAGGGTCAGCAAAAAGAAGAGAAGAAGAAAGAAGATCAAAAAAGAGAAAGTCTCAGAAGAAAGAAGATCCAGGTGCGCGAAAAGGTAGGAAAGTCGGGAAACACTGCGTTTTTTTCCACAATGATTCGTCGCTCCGGAGGGTCGAAAAGTAGGCTCGCTAAAGCGGCGGGTGCGGAGCCCGCTGGGCAAATGAGAGATGAAAAATTGCACACCGTAGTGGCGCGAAGCACATTTCGAAGTCAAAATGTACAAAACACACCAGGTCCTGACCAGTTTTGGAAGTTGAGATGTCGAAAAAGTGCATGCCATTGTGGTGCGAAGCACATTTCGAAGTCAAAATGTGAAAAGCACCACATGCTCGGACCACTTTTGGACGTTCAGATGTCGTTTCGCGTGGCAGGCGCACGGGATTGTGCACCTTGTCAAAAGTGAGCAAAACGTGCGGGTTTTGTAGCATTTCCAATGCATTTCCAAAAACGATGGCAGGCGTGGGACATTTGAAGAGGATCTGCAAAGATGCATTTTCCGTGGCAGGCGCAGTAAAAGAGACATGTTCATCAGAGCTGTTAGGAAGTCCGGGCGCTGATTTCCTGAGAGGGGTTGCATTTTGGAGCATCAGAATTTACCACCAGACACCCAAGTGCAACTGCAATGGATTGCAAAGAAACAGACTTGCCCTGCCTCCTGGGTTCTCACATGGTCTGTCGCTAAGGAAGTTCCCATTTGAATCACTCAACACTCAACACCACCAGTACAACATACCCACATGCCAGATTCATTGCCATTGGCTGAGTTTGAAAAGTATGCCTTTCCCATATTCAATGAGGCTTATGGAATCAGTTCTATCCCACAGGGTGCTATACACATCAATTTATATATATATATATATGTTTATATAAATGTGCACAGGACAGGTATGTCAATAGTAGCTCTAACTAATATATTTAAAAAATGAATCACAAAAAGAAAAAACATCAAAAATAACAATAATAGATCTTAATATTATACAGTTCATAATGCTTCATATGTATATATATATACACGTATATGTGCCATATGTAGGATTACCTTGTTTTTTTCGCATCAGCAGTCTACCCGTACCTGGCATCGCTTCCTCCAAGCCCAGGCGTCGATAGCTGGGCTCCTGCAGTGCTGCTATGAGGCGCTGCGGCAGCAGCGCCAGGACATTGCCACTCTGACCTGAGATCTCCCATAGATACCCTCTGGTTATTGAACATAGCCATGGTATAGATGTCCCATAGAAATAGATGGTTTAGCGAACTTAAAAATAGGGTAGATATATTACAGATACATTGTAGATAGTAATATAGATATGTTATAGATATATTGTAGGTATATTATAGTTATATCATGGAGATATTATAGAGATGTTTTGGATATAATAGATATAGTACAGATATATGTTGTTGATGTATCAGAAATATAGCGACAATATGTTGTAGATAGATTATGGGCGATGTATAGATATGGTATTAGCCATGAACTATAAACTCTAATTATGGGATCCGAGTGTCCCTACATACATATGAAATAACATGTTATGTAATTATAAACAGTAACACCTAAAAAAAACTAACAGAAAAGAAAATCGCTAATTAAAAAAATGAAGAATCTACTTTCTTATCTAACTTGTTGCTAACTATATTGATTAATTGGTAATTAGTGACTATACGTGACTATGTATATATTTATTTCACTACTGACTTAATGGGTCCTTCATTCGTGTAATTCAATGGAAAATAACCATCAAGATACATCATTGTTAGATGAACTATTAAATGATATATATAACTATTGAACATTTGTTAGTAAGAGTAACGATTAAAACAAAAGAAATAAAATGAACGTATTTGTGGGGATAGTCAGCTACAAATGATATTTTACATAGTTGCTGGAACTTTAACTGTTCATGGTATACATACATATGTAAGCACTGGGAAATTAAACTAGAATAATTATTATGATAGAGGTATGTTACGTAAAATCAAACAACGAAGCATACCAGTGGTAAATTCACATAAATTCACTGGATGCTGTCTTATATATATATCTCTCTCTCTCTTTGTGATAACAAATAACAATAATAATAATGTGGTAATATTGCACATTGGTCGCCTGTCACAACCAGTTCCTGTCACTATCAAAGAGCAAATATGTGTCACTATGATTGGCTCGCTAATTGACTGCATCGTTCCACGACATACTGGTTCCACAAATGCGGGATTTAGTTCAATATCTGCAAACCCAACGGTATTTTAATGGCTCGGTTGGCAATCTTATGAATCTTATGGTCATGTTTGGCAATGGGTCTCTGCCAGATGATCCGTTGTCTACAACTCGTGTTTCGATAGCGAAGTCAAGCCACATGGATCTGGAAAATGCAATGGGATAATCTACATAATTGTTTGGATTTAGTCATGGGATAATCCGAGAATCTATGAGATGAGATACGCACACACACACGGATGTGTGTATATGTGTATACATATATATATATATATTTATATGTATGCACATATAGTTATATAATGTTATATTATATATATATAGACGCCAAATCTCAATCTGAATGAGAAGCTTATGTTTGTGGGGTGGTTTAAGAGGTTTCACGGGTCAATTCCCCAGGCAAAAATGGATGCAACAGCAGTTTCCACCTCGATCACCTTGGCTGATCGCCGCTATGCGCCATCTGCCCATCGCTGTCACAAAGACCGGATCCCCGAGGGCGTCCAGAGACACATCCTGGTGATCGAAAAACCAGGCAGTACCCTTTGGTAAACGTTTACATAACTATGGAAAATCACCATTTTTCATGGGAAAAATCACTATTTCGACTGGCCCATGTTCAATAGCTATGTTAAATTACCAGAGGGTAACCATCTATGAACATCCTTTGGGTCACCTTGGGGAGGGTTGAATCGTGCTGCATCCCCGAGACAGCAATCCTCGAAAATTCTGTCTCACGAGGCCACTTAAGGTCAACGTTCCGTGCATCAGAAAAGGGGTGGCGTGGACTACAGAAAGGCTGCACAGGAGGATTCACAGTTGATTTGCACATCCTTTTCTCTGCATGAATGATCCATGATTCTCCATAATTTTGTCGCTGCTGTTCAACAATCTCCTCCAACTCAAAGCTATGTCGCTGCAGTTGTATTCGTGAGGCTAGCTGCACCTGACCAGCTGTGCAAGGACGGAGTAGTTAGGCGAAAAAGAGCTTCTGAATTGCTGCTTCTGGCAGTCATAGGCATGAGAAAGGACAGAATCCACATAAAAATTCAAAAAGCAAGATTATAGAAAGTAATAATTATTTAAAAAAAATGCAAATATCAAACATTTCAACAAGTGGTTCGAATAAGCCAAATTACTAAGCTCAGTGAAACGCACCTTATCTTCTTGCGACAAGCCCTCAACAGGCAAAAGGAGGGAGATCTTGCGGGTGAACCATGCCTGCCAACGAGCTTGCGGTTAAGACTCCCGTTCGCTTCGCGGCTGAAACCACTGCTGCAGAACATTTTGCTGAACCGTCCATTTTGCTGGGTCCAATTGTTTTATTCCTAATATGTCCTAAATATCATGCTTTCAGGCTTTTAAAAGGTCTAAATCACCTTCTTTCATGGTTTTAATAGTGATTAATACTGATTAATCACTATTAATCACTATTAATCACTATTAATCGCTGACCATTCCCAAGTTCTTTTCCTGCAGCTCAACCAGCGCAAACGCCGGCGCCTTGCTTGCGAGTCGCTCGAATCGCTGCTTCGCCGTGGGGCCCCTTGTGATTGTCAACTCTCCCAAGGGGATGCTGTTTGGCATCTCCTGAAGAGATGGCGGAAAAGTCGGGGTGGATGGTACAATAGATATATAGATATATAGATATATAGATATATAGATATATAGATATATAGATATATATATAGATACATATAGATATATAGATATATATATATATATAGATATATATAGATATATAGATATATAGATATGTAGAAGCATTGATATGTTTGGATATTTGTGCGCTTTCGCCCGTTCGAGTCACAAGTATGACCACATATGACCACGGTCCTTTCAGGACACGGCAGGTGAAAAAAAATCACCCCGCCAACTTACCGGATGCTGGGAGAAATCTGTGCATTGTTTGTTGGTCAATTTTTCCCGGAGACTGATATACATATACATATATAAATAATATACATATTATATATGTAGATATATCAATACATAGAAATACACTGTAGATATATATATATATATACAGTGTATATATATATATAAACTAAAAAAAAATATAGGCACATGGGGATATATAATTAGACATACATACACATACATCCTCATACATACACATACATACACATATGTCTATACATATAATGTGTCTTATGTGTGTGTGTGTCTTTAGGTATACATACACACACATATATGTACACATATACATACTAGTGTGTATATATATAATATTATATTTATGTGATTTATGTGTACATGTTATGGATATATATATTATATTATATTATATATATAGAGATAGAGATGTGATGTGTTGCATCTGCCAACCATGCCGTGAGCACCTTGGGCCTCAACCGTCAGCTGGCTGGGCCATAAGTCCAACGGTCCATGGCACTGACAGCATTTGAAACGCAAATTGCTGCGTAACATCGGCAACGTCCATGGCTCTCAGCGTTTTCTTGTGAGGTTTTGTAGGGAAGCTGTTCACAGCAATGCTACATTGCTACCCTAGATCTGCAATGGGTGGACACTTTGGATATCGTTGAATCATTTGGGTCCATTTGGGTCCTCTTTTTCTCTGACTTGTGGCATGCTTTAACGGTGCAAATGCTGTCCTCAAGTTTGGAGCATTTTGAAACACTTGCTCCACAAATCTCATATCAGTTCATCCATTATGAAGACATACTAAGTCCATCCTGCACATGAAACGAACCGGCCCTTGCCTCTGCTCTGGTCCCGCGAGCAATGTCGCTGTGAGTGATGGAAGCCTAAGGCTAACAGCCCATCTACTTAGTATGATGAGATCATGACTGGAATTACAAACTCCCCTCCAATTGCTGCTGCGACACCAGCGCAGCAGTCCTAGAACTGCGCAGCTGGTCATGGATGGATTCTTTCTCCTGGCCCCAGGGGCATTGACTTTCATCAGTGTGGCCGTTGACATCACTACCTGACATATCGTCACATCACCTGCATCTGACTTCCTGAACGGCGCCTTCACAGCCTCCTCATGAGCCAATGCAGCAATGACATGCAATGACATCATCATAGGCTCGCGGGGTCTCATTCGCAGTCTGCGGTGAAATGGTAGAACCTTCGCCTTAGAGCATGCTACGTCTGCCGCGTGATCTCTGGCACCGCTTGCACGCAACTAGTTCGCAAGAGTTTCGCATCATGTGGTAAAACCAATAATAAACCATCCCAAAAATCACCATGAATGAGTGCTGTAAACCATTCCCAAATGATAGGTTCATTCTGGGTTTCCCCACAACAATGCCCGGTGCTGACTCCACCCTGCACTGCATCCTACATCTGCTACAGAAACCAGGCTGGGGCCGCCACTGTCGAATGCTCGCACCTCAGATTCTCTTGGTTGGTTCATGAAGCCATGGCGAAATCATTCATTACTGGGATGATATGGGGTCACGGAATTCACCTAAATTTTCTTTTTTCACATATCAAACTGTCCAGTTTTGGAGGGATTCTTTTTGAGCCATACCAATATTGGCAGCTCAGCAGGGCACTGGGAGGCTGTCACCCTCAACCTCCACCTGAAAAGTCTGACCGACCTGGGCGCCGCCGCAAACGAGATCGAAATTAATTATATTGAAGTGCCATTTTGATGGTAATCTCCATGTTCACATCCAAATTGGCACCCAAAGTGTCCCAACATACTTGTAACTTGTACCAACAAAACCAACTCAGTTTCACGCCTCACTTGGAGAGCTCCTGGCCAACGCAACGATTGACCATAAAGACTTACTAACTTAAGTAGGCCGCCACTAAAATCAACTTGAACTTTGGCAGTTAGCCTTAAGATTCCCTGCGTCCACCCTTGCAGCATGGATCTTTGCCATACCTCAGCAGCCGATGGCCTCAAGAGTGCATCAGCGGCAGCGAGAAGCGCCAACCGCAGACATGCACCTAGGCAAGACCCAGAGATTCGTTGCGTCGAGATTCATTTCCTAAGTACAACCGAAATGCTGATCTTCATTGTGGCAACGGCGCCGCGCTACCTTGAGCCAACCGGCTGCCTCTGTCAAGCCTGAAAATGCTATAGTCCTCCAGTTTCAAGAGTCACATGTCAAAGTTGGAGTCACATGCAGTGACTACAGTGACTACAGATACTACAGGGCTCAGGCCTCCAACTCTCGTTTTGAGTTGTTCTTGAAAACGTCCCCGCACATCCCCATGCACTATTCATTCTGAAGTGGGACAGCTCTTTTTGCTACAATTCCTCACGACGCTTGGACTCCTCGATGTCATATTCTTCATCCTCCTGGTTCAAAGATTGCCCAAGCATGGACAGGTTCGGCACCCCACAAGCTGGGCTCCTCTCCGGCGATAACTCGAAACAGAGGAATCTCAGCACCTAAGCAGCACTGGAATTCCGCAGTGCCAATCGCCTACAGCTGCCCTTGGAACCCACATTTTGCAGCATAGTGGCTTTGGCCGATGGGATTTTGCATCTGGAGCTCAGAGAGTCGCTGACAGGCAGCCTCCACAGGGTCGAAAAAAACCTTCCAACCCAAAATCAAAAAGATGGTGAAATATGAAAATAAAATAGCCACCAAATGGCACCAGTAAGATATACAAAGTGGGGTGTCCACCTGTTTTCACAGCTGCGAATTCGGTCATCGGCATCTGCCACACCAATCCTGGCCACATGTGTAGCATGTCCCTGGCCTCCGCTCGCAATCTGCCCAACTGGGAGCAACCAGCATGTTGTCGTAAGAAGTCAATCTCGAACCTGGTCGACAACAAATAACTGGAGGATACGACTGATTTGGGATCTCTTTGGTCCATCTCTCTCCCTTCTTTGGGTTTCAAAATCGCCATCATGAAGTCGCCAATCCGGGTAGCCTCAACACATCTTGGCTATTGGTTTTGCCCTTGCGCTTTTTGAACAGCTTCATCAAGCTTCTCTTCTTTTGGACCAGGACTTTCCACTGCCACAGGCTTGTGTAGAGCTCTGATCCTGGGGCGGCTGGAGTTTCAAGCTGCATCTGGTTCTAAAGAAGTCTGGCAGCCCTCCAAAACTGTGAGCCTCTAGAAATTGTCGGAGTGACATGAGACACCATAAGATATTCATAGATGTTGATCTATATTCTTTCAAATATCGTTGAGCAGTCTTTGGAATTAGTTATTCGATGTCATTCCAGCATCCTTGTACAACAATTGAATGTAATATGTATATATATATATATATATCAATATATATATATGTGTGTGTGTGATACCCCCCAAGACCTACATTTCAAGCAAATTTATTGGTATTTACAGTGTTTTTACTAACATTTTGGACTCTACAACTTAGGGCATTTTCTGGTGATCAGAAATTACATTTTTTTGCAAGTCTTTTGGGAATCTTGGATCTTATATTTGCAAAGAATGCATTCAGAATGCATTCTTCCCCGGATCTAGGGGGGTAGGATTCAAGATTCAAGATTCAAGGCTTAGAAAAAAATTCTTGAATCCAAGGAGGTAGGGCTCAGAAAAAACTTCTTGAATCCAAGGAGGTAGGATTCAAGATTCAAGATTCCAAAAAAAAAATCTTGAATCCAAGGGGGTAGGATTCAAGATTCAAGATTCAAGGCTCAGAAAAAACTTCTTCAATCCCACCCCCTTGGATTCAAGAATTCTTTTTGGGATCTTGAATCTTGAATCTTGAATCCTACCTCCTTGGATTCAAGAAGTTTTTTCTGTGCCTTGAATCTTGAATCTTGAATCTTGAATCCTACACCCTTGGATTCAAGAATTCTTTTTGGGATCTTGAATCTTGAATCTTGAATCCTACCTCCTTGGATTCAAGAAGTTTTTTCTGAGCCTTGAATCTTGAATCTTGGATCCTACCCCTTGGATTCAAGAATTATCTTGGAATCTTGAATCTTGAATCCTACCTCCTTAGATTCAAGAAGTTTTTTCTGAGCCTTGAATCTTGAATCTTGAATCCAAAGAGGTTGGATTGAAGAAGTTTTTTCTGAGCTTTGAATCTTGAATCTTGAATCCAAAGAGGTTGGATTGAAGAAGTTTTTTCTGAGCTTTGAATCTTGAATATTGAATCCAAATACTTGGAATAATGCTAGTCACCAGAAATTGCAATTTCGTGCAAATGATCGGCCTGTCTGCTAAGGACATTCCTCAAATAAACTTGCTTACCCTGTAAAAGGAAATTCTGAAGCAGATTATTTTGTCTTTGCTTTCCAAGCAAATCAATCAACTTTGGCAAAAATAACGAAAAACATAAACATGCAATAAAGGTAATTAGATTCATGATAATAAGGGTAAAATAAATTGAGAAAGAACCTTCTGCAATCTTAAATAGTAATTTTTTTAACAATCAAGAAGAAAAAAATAAACAATAATGAGTAAAATCCATGAACTCATCCGATAGCAATACCTCTTTATCTACAGATCAATCAATACCTTCCCAACAAAATGTATATTAGAAAGGGTTGCAGATAGATCGGCAAAGATTTTTTTCTTTTAACAAAACATTGTGGCAAATTATGTTTAGAAAAAAAGGTAATAGACTATAAAAACCTTGAAATGCTACCAAAGTTCACATCACAAAATGGTAGAATATTGTCATTGAAATATACAAGCAATTCAATCTGAAAAAACATATCCAAGATTTAAAAAATAAGTTGATTAACTTAAACTAGATCCTAAGAATATAGAGCTAAAAGAAATAATAAAAATATAGGATCGTTCAAAGTAAAAATGCATATTCACCCAATGCTAGAAACTCTTATATTTAATACATTTTAAAAAAAAAATCGCAAAATTAAGAACTATAAAAAAAAAGTAAGACAATTTAAAAAAATGACATATATTAAAAACTGATCTAGTTTTTTTACTTATTAATTTATTATCATCAAAATCATTTATGTTTAAAACATAATATATCTAACTCAAGCAATCCTGGATTTAAAGCAATGAAATTACAAAATAATCTGCATTATACAGATTTTAAAAATGAATCATGACAGCAAACAAACATCAATTCTTCTACAAAAAAGATGGTAGATGCTGAAGAAAAAGCTAATGGAAATAACGTAGGTTCACAAGAACAAAAAAATACCTAACATCAAATGAAAATATGATTGATTATTGTCAATTTACTATGCCAAGCTTGATGGAATGTTATGAAATTGTAGGAGGATTAAAAAAGTAATTGCATTAATAAAAATGTAAAATCTCAAGATGCACTAACTATATCACCTAATCGTAGAAGCCAAAAGGTTTCAAATTGCTACAGAAAATTTAGTAAACGTGAATTCTACCAGTAGTCATTATGAACAACTACCTTACAAAAAGTTGTATTCATCAAAAAAAATATGCTATACTCTGCTGTAAAAACAGGCAACAAAGTTTCAGTCCATCTATTCCCCTAATTATATTGCTGCAAATCCTAAAGGATATGTAAAAATACCAAATATCGTAGAAGATATTGAAAAAGCAGACTTGCAAGAATCAGATCATAGATGAAAAAATCGTGTTGATAAATATATTAAAAATGTCTGAAAAAATGAAACAGAAAACATTAAGTATAATGAAATAAATGTGTCAAATATAGATGTTACAGCGCTATGCTGCAGCTACATATGTGGGCAGGATGTGTCCAGCTACAATAGGTGATAAGATAAGAAGGAAAACAAGGCATTCAGGAACATATCTGCTACACAAAAGGTAGGTCTTGGGGGGGATATATATATATATATACATTAGTTGTGATACTCAAAAACGGTTCACCCTATCCAGGCTCACATCCGCATAGCTTTTTCTTTCCCAGACTCTTCGTGCGGTCTCAACCTGCTCCTCGCAGGATAGTGCTTTGGAACGCTGTGCAGGTAGT
>Ga0126342_10018856_pt1 | contig 11788 bp, 11 predicted proteins | sample Cyp1metagenome_FD_92528 | JGI IMG/M metagenome (GOLD analysis project Ga0126342, IMG submission 92528) | Coral microbial communities from Lord Howe Island, Old Settlement Bay, Australia - Cyphastrea 1 metagenome | ecosystem: Host-associated > Invertebrates > Cnidaria > Coral ... | reverse complement strand
GCGGACACACCATCCAACAAAGGGAAACAAGAAGGGGTACAGTGCAGGACAATGGGAGACAAGACCCTCGGGAAGGCGGACACACCATCCAACAAAGGGAAACAAGAAGGGAGACAATAAACAAGGGGCCACAAGACCCTTGGGAAGACGGACACACCATCCAACAAAGGGAAACAAGAAGGGGTATATAATGGGAGACAAGACCCTCGGGAAGGCGGACACACCATCCAACAAAGGGAAACAAGAAGGAGTACAATGGGAGACAAAGGGAGACAAGATCCTGGGGAAGGCGGACACACCATCCAACAAAGGGAAACAAGAAGGGGCACAATGGGAGACAAAGGGAGACAAGACCTTGGAAAGGCGGACACACCATCCAACAAAGGGAAACGGGCACAATGGGAGACAAGGGGAGACAAGACCCTTGGAAAGGTGGACACACCATCCAAGAAAGGGAAACAAGAAGTGGTACAATGGGAGACAAGGGGAGACAAGACCCTCGGGAAGGCGGACACACCATCCAACAAAGGGAAACAAGAAGGGGCACTGTTTGGGGTATACGGTGGTGTAATGCGGGGTTTCATGATTGTCACAGCCCCTCTTGCAACTACATGAAAAAGATGGTAGATCTGGTCATGGTGAAAGGGGGTTTCGCGTTGCACAATTATTCGTTTGTGCTCTTGGCCTGTACTCTTTGCAGGCGCAGGAAGCGGAATCCGTTCCCGAGACAGCTCACCCAGAGACCGTGCAAGCTGGAGGTTTCTATTGCTCTAGCAAGGGATTTGGTGCGGTGGTCCAAGTGCCAAAACTGCGGATTTTTCATGCTAACCTCAGCCCCCCCCACCTGACTCATTCCATCCCTTCCTCAACCCAACTCATTCCCGCTAGTTCGGCTCGCTCCACCTGGGGGACTCCACCTCACTCTCTATAGTCTCGCATGACTAGCTCCAATGGCTTTCCGGGCTTTCCATGTCGCTCTTACCACCCCCTTTTGCTTAACTTTTTGTTCACCAACCCTCGAGAACTCAAGTTTGGACCATTCGCTATGGCATTTTGATGCATTTAGGGCAAAACCGACAAGTAGTTCCAGCTGAACAAATGCGAACAGGAAACCTCAATACACCAGATGGTGCAAGTGAAACATTGAGATTCTGAATTCTGAACGCAGCATCTTCAAGCTTTGCTCTCTTTCTGCAGGAGGAATTTGAAACAGCTGATGAGGCAGCTGAATTGAGTCGGGCCAAGGCAGACTCGCCACGAATCATGACATTTCTCAAATCCAAATTCTGATTTGTTACCATCAACCCGTCGTTCCAGCTGAACAAAAAGAAGTGGAAAGCTGGAAAACCTTAAAATGCATTAATAAATGCGATATGGTGCAAGTGAAACAGTGAGATTCTGAGTGCAAAATCTTCAAGTTTTGCTTTCTTTTTGCAGGTGGAAGTTGAATTTACGCCCGGCACCGCGGAAGTCGCTGCAGCCCAGGCCAGGGCTATGGGTTTGAACAAGGTTAGTGCCAGCATCAGTCAAAGCTGTGGTTCAAAGTGGAAGGGTTCAAGGACATTTGACAACTGAAGCGAAGTGCATTTGAGGAGTTGGTGCAGCACATGGTCACAGTGAAACAGTTAAACACAGCGTCGATTTTTTTTACAACTGCCCCTTGGATGTCGCAATCTTCAGAGTTTGCTTTTTGCCCGTGCTCGCAGGCAGAACCATTGCCCCAAGAACCTATGGAGACATTCTGGGAGGAACCACAAACCGCGCAGGCCTGCTGGATTTGGATACGTGATTTTGCATGGTGTTTTTGCGTCGACCAGAGGGACCACCACCTTGGACCAGGGACATGCCTCGTATAAAACAACGACACAAGACAGCCTTTCCACCGTGTGTTTTGCAAATCAAATCATAATTGGTATTACAACTTTGAGTCATGGCGGATCGTCACAAAGATACAGTGACTTCTCATCCTCGCGAAAACTCTTGGACGTTACATCGTTGTCAGGCACCTACTAAACTAGTTTTCACACATGTGCGAGAATCGCACATTTCGCAAACATCTCCGTGAACTTTCAGGACGGTTTCTCCACGCTCCTTCAGGACAGGGGAAGGGTCAGGATGGGCCAGGTCAGCTGGTTGCGGGCTAGTCCTTGAACTGCAGATTTGCAGACGATAATTACTGTATATAGTTTGGCTTGACATTGCAAAAAGATGCAGAAGGTGCCGGTTGAAAATTGCGCATGATTGGCAGGAATGGTTTGCTGGTCCCAATGTCACATTCTCAGTATTTGCCAGTTGGGACTGCTTGCGTGATGCACTTGGGTTGATTTAGTTCCGTCACAACGGTTGTCTCATGGTGCAAGGCCATGCCTTAGGGATTGTGGCTTACTGGACTTCGCCATCATGTTTGGCATGGGTTGAGATTGGGCCGGGGGGCGGTTGCCTTGTGACAGTCTGATCCAAGGCCTTCCTTGCGGCAATCGGTTGCTGTGGCAGGTGCCATGACCTAGTTCATTTCTCAGGTTGTTTTCCTCCATGCCCAGCGTGAGGCGGGAGCAATGCCAGTGAGGATAATGTGGAGTTCGTCCAAAGCTGACAGGACCCCACATGAGCTTAGCCGGGCCAACGTTACGACAAACCAAAAGATCAATGTGCAGGCCTTCGAAAATCTTCGATTTATTTGCTTCGTCTTCAGTGCTAGCTTGACGTAGCAAGAACCACAGAGTGGAAGCTCCCGACAGAGAATAAAGGTCTGAGTTTTTTTGCAATTCCAAGAGCGCTGTGTGGTATGACTGGCATCTACACTTTCATTTCGGCATGCTCATTTCAGAAATTGCGAGTCAATCTAACACTTTCCCTAGGGGTGGATAGAAAGGCTGTATTGCTCTTAATGCTTTCTTAAGGTGTCTGCCTTGGTGTTGGATGGTGTGTCCGCCTTCCCGAGGGTCTTGTCTCCCTTTGTCTCCCATTGTACTCCTTCTTGTTTGCCTTTGTTGGATGGTGTGTCCGCCTTGGCGAGTGTCTTGTCTTCCCTTGTCTCCCTTCTTGTTTCCCTTTGTTGGAGTTGGGTTTGTTGTTCTCAGATAAATTGCGAAAGGGGTCGATCAGAAGGGAACTGGGGTAGACATTTGTGCATGTCCAGGCACGTATACGTCGTATATGCACAGGAGGAACGCTCCATTTTCAAGGCTTGCTGAGGCCACGCCATCCGCTTGAGATCCGCATCAAACTGAGCAACCGACCATCACATGATCCACATATTGGGGGTCAACCACCTAGGTGTGGTTTTATATACATTTTATTTGAACACGGGGTATAGGGAATTTGAAAAGGCCTCCCGAAACGACCATTTGAATGGTGAAAATTACGATAAACCTTCAAATTTCAGGATAGCCTTTTTTTCTCAGACAAACCAATATGTTGTGGTACCAACCTTCACCCTGCACGTTGGGTCATCGCCAGCAGCTGTTGTGCAAGGTAGTGGGGAGGGGCCGCTTTCTGTGTGTGTGTAAGCCGGTCAGTTCTACGTTTTGGTTGCCATGATTCTGGATGTTTTCTAGATGTTTGTTGGTTTTTCAGTGTTTCATTCCAAAGTTGCAGCTTTAGAAGAAACTCGCAGCCATACCCTGGAGATGGTTCAAATATTTATTTTGTCATTTTTTTGTCGTTTGTTTTTTTCATTTTTTGTCATTTCAGTTTTGTCTGTCATTTTTTTGTCGTTTTTTGTTGTTTTTTTTGTCATTTCAGTTTTGGTCTGTCATTTTGTGTCATTTGGTGGAAATTTTGTCTTTGTTTTGTCATTTTGGTGCCATTTTCTCAACAACATGGAAAAATATCAAAAATTGTTCGAAAAGTGCCAAAACAATGACAAAAAAATGACAATGCTCCTAGAAAAATGCAATTTTTGCAACCTGCAAAATTGTCATTTTGTTTGCCATGTTTTTGTCATTTGGTGGAAAATTTTGTCATTGTTGTCATTTTGGCGCCATTTTCTCAACAATATGGAAACCCATCGAAAATTGTTTGAAAAGTGCCAAAACAATGACAAAAAAATGACAATGCTCCGAGAAAAATGCAATTTTTGCAACCTGCAAAATTGTCATTTTGTTTGCCATGTTTTTGTCATTTGGTGGAAAATTTTGTCATTTGTTGTCATTTTGCAAAAAATGACAATGCTTCGAAGAAAAAACAATTTTTGCAACCTGCAAAATTGTCATTTTGTTTGCGAGCTCAACTCATTGATCCCAGGCCCCAATGAGCGACAAGCAAAAGTAGAATGATGGAGTTGGCCCAATGAATGTCGCAATGCCCATTCGCCTAGTTCGATTCCAGAGCAAAAGTGACAAAATCACTCACTTTTCGCAGCACCAGGCGCCTTCTGCCCAGGTCCGCAGCCGACCATAAGACCTGGGAACGGGCTATGAAGTTTGCATGTGTTTCCCCAGAAAAATGGGACACAGAGGCCGAAAGTCAGACCTAATTCAGACTCCATGGAAGAACGGGTGGGGAGTTGGAGGTATTTGGTGTGAATCTTCTGAAGAAAGTCGCAGTTTCAGATTTTTTGTAGTGTGTGAGTGTGGGTTGCCTACTCCATGTCTGCACCCTACGCTTTCTTCGGGGTCACACTATCTTCGGGTGACGGGTTCTACAGCCATTCCGAATTCCCATCCGGTGCTCGGAACTTCTTTTACCACACTGCCTTAAGCCTGCAGAGATTTTTCGCCATCACTTCAGCTCCGAAAGGTATCGAGCAATTTCATCATGTTCCTGCGCAATCGCCGCATCCAAAGCAGTGCTTCCATTACGGGCAGTCAAATGATAATCTGCGCCAGACTCAACCAGAAATCGGACAATGTCGAGGTGGCCGTGTGTAGCTGCAAAATGTATTGGTGTCAACCCATTTTGCGTAGTGGGATCCTTTTCGGCTCCAGCCTCAACGAGCGCTCTGGCCACATCAAGATGGCCGCGCGAAGCTGCAGCGTGCAAGGGAACCATAACATAAGTTTGTGCCTCTAGCTCTGCACCTGCCTCAAGCAATAGCCTCGTAGGTCCAAGTCGGCCTCTCATGACAGCAAGGAGCAATGGTGTGCAACCTCTTTCATCTCTGACATCGGGACTGCGTGGGGACTTCAGTAACTTCTCAAGTGCAACTGAGTCATCCTCCTCCGCTGCAAGCATCATCTTCCTACCTTGCTCAGCATCAGGTGGCAAGAACTCCAAGACCAGCAGCTGGATCTTCAGTGGAAACGATGTAAAAACTTCGTCATCCTGAATCTCAGAGCCATCTTCCCAGAAGAGTTTCTGCCTAAATCTGGTGACACCAATCTGTGCTGCCAAGGATTGCTTCACAGTCTTCGCGGACTGTCCTTGGACCTTATCCGCATCAAGCACTGCCAGCTGCTCACCCGAAGCCAGAAAGCACACTTCCATTGCAGCGGTGTCCAGGCTGGACCTCCAGCTCTAAGTACCATATACACTCAGGTAAGTTAACATAGCTATGGAAAAGCGAGTATTCTAAGAGGAAAGTTGGGAAATTGTCTATTTATGGACCGTTTTCCATGAAACATTTTGGGGCTCCAACTATCTTCCATCTGGTTTGACAATCTGTTCCCTTGCAAGCCTATCCTACATGGCTACCTCACATGTCGGAAGAAAATGAGCCACCAAGGGGAAGAAGCCATCTGTCAAGAGATATCAACTACTGTACAAGCCGTTCAGGCTGTATCGCATCCATAGTCATGAAGACCGACCCATCTGAGCCCAACTGTCCTATGCACAGGGCGGCTTTATAAAGAAAGCCAAGAGTTGTTGACTCGTTGACCTTTCAGTGCATGTTCAAACGAAGTGAAGATGTCTAGGTGCAGTATCAAACTACAAAGTACTCTCAGATCACATTGGACTTCCTGGATGTCTTCATCAAACGGTTCTTCTTGAAATTTTGAAATGCGTTAAAACCTGTGGACCTGCCATCGAAACAGCTGGTCTTTGAGCTGCATCCGGTCCCATATACAGCTTATACATGGGCCTACGGGCCTATCCCCAGGAAGCTAATCGTGAAATCCCAGAAATTGGAGGACGTGGCGAAGTGCCACCAACGTTGACAAAATGATCCCAAGCTGCTCTCACAACACAAATTAAGTGCACCAGCTTACAAGAGCAAACCAAAATAAGCTGACCATCTGGATCCATCTTGTTTGGTACACCTTGTTGTTGTCCATTATTGTTGTTGATGTAGCCCACTACCCAAGATGAAAGAAAAACAAGAGAAACCAGCCAATTGCGCCACAGGACCAGACGCCCGAGCTCAATTCAGATCTTGATCGCCGCTGTGCTTCTAGTCTGAACACTGAGCGATGAAGGTTCATCATCCAGTGCTCTGACTGGAAGCACAGCGCTCCAAGAATGAGACCGTTCCGTCGAATTGCTCGGAGACAAAGGGAAGAATCGAAAAGGACGCCACGGCAAATGGACCCTGTCAGGGTGGTGAGATCTGTGGAAAGCCAGCACCTGCGGATAGCGATGGGGGCCATCATGTGATGGCAGTGATGGGACCAGTGATTTTTCCGTTGTCCGGGTACAGAAATGAGAATTTCAGGCGATCTCAGAAGTGCTTCAAGTTGAGATTTGGATGTCAAATGGAATGGCCTCAACAAGCCTTAAAATGGGATGTTCCATCGTGTAAGAGCTGCAGGCACACACATGTATAAATGCATCTAGATGTGTATATAGAAATAATGGAATTGGTGAATTTGTTGGGGTGTCATTGAGGATGGAATGAAAGCTGCGCGTCAGCTGCTACGGGACTTTTCCTCTGGTGTCATTGCAACCGCTTGGAATCAGTACAATTTCGCTGACCGAAGCCAGTCCACTACAAGCATTCAGCAGTTTCTCAGTTTCAAGGTACTGAATTCTACGTTTGAAAAAGCTCTAAGTGTGCTGATTTAATCAGCTCACTTGGTTCCTGCGCAGTCTGGCTCTTATTCGTGCGCCAGCCGGGTACAGATTAAAGTGGCCATGTACTGTCCTCAGACATCTTCTCATCCACAGCAATAGCGACAGCACCATCGTTGGGTTCGCTTACCTTGACTTTTGTCTCCTGTCTGCTTCGAATGTGTCGCAAAGGTGTGTTTCATGAGGGATATACCCCCAGGGCCATCTGCAGGGGAAAACAATGACGCATTGGAGGAGGATACCCTGTTTTCATATTTCCACCATAAACATTACTTTTTGGGTCAAGAGGTCAAGAGTTCACATAGGAAAACACTAAAAGGTGATGTTTGAAGCCATCCACTGCTGATGGATTGCGCAATTTCTATGGCATCCTCATCCCGATGCGCAGCGTTTTCTATTTCTGAATGAGCGAGTTGTTCCTCATATGATTGGGAAGCGGTGTTGTGTTGAGCACCAAGCTCAAACTGACAGAACCTGATGGTAGGATCATCTAATCATGGTCTGACCATACTTAAAATCTTAATCCAGGATTAAGAAGCCCTTAGATTACTGGCAGGGTACCAATCTTAATACTGTGGATGGTTGCGAAATCCTGCACCACCTTGGATGGTTGAAACCCTACAAATAATGGGATGTTTACCATCTATCAACTGGTGCAGGATTTCTTCCATCCACAGTAGTAATAGTAAGCCCAGCTCAGCAATGGAAAATCTCCGAGAAACCAGCCAGTGAGGATCACATTCCATTCACCACTTAGGGGCATCTCAGTAAACCCATGTCCCTATTCATACATATACATGTATATCATATATATATATACATATTATATTGTGTATCATACATATATATATATATACATATTTTATTTTATATTGTGTATTATATATATATATATATATGTATTCATATACACTCTCTGGTGTAATCAAACATGCCAATGGAAAATCCTCTATGTACAAATGATTTTCCGAGTAAACCCATATTTACATAGGATGTTCAATTGCCGTGTTTGATAACGGTTATGTATGATGACGCAAATCCGCAAATTTGTAGAGGTTTAATAAACCACATCAACTAGCACCAGGCATCATATTTTGGTCACGGTTCCCTTTATACTAACCCATTCTTCAAATATAATGTTACCGCCAACCATAAAATCAATGATCGACCCGCCACGGTCCATCATGCGTTGAATGGCCACAAATTTAGGTATCCCTCAGTGTAAATTTGGACACAACCATGTATCAAATGTTTGGTTGTGTATCCAAAAAAATCCCCATCAAAATGTTCAAGTTCCCAATAAAAACATGGTCAAATCAGTTAAATCCCCTAAAATATGTGGAAATTCGAAAAAAACATCTCAAAAATGTGTTGTTAAATCCCCTTCTTGTGACTCTTTGGCCCCTGTTTTTCGGCCCACCGGCTAGTCCTCCTCCGGAGGGTCGTCCTTCTTGGAACGGGACCCGAAGATCGCCTCAATCTGAAAATGATCGGAAAATCCCAAAAAATGTCATGGTTTTGTACCTTCATGTTCCAATATCCCAGAAAATAGACTCTCGAAGTTCATCCTACAGGAGCTTCGCCATATCTTCTCTGTTTTTTCCCTATAAAATCGGGTCTTTTTTACCACCACAGCCGCCTGGAAAATGCCGGAGATGATTTCCACGATGGCCTCGCCGAGGATCAATCCCAAGGCCAAGGAGATCGAGGTCACCATCAGCCCGGCGAAGGTGTTGTCCTCGGGATGGGGTTAGAAAATATTGGAGATATCTATGCAATGTATTTTAAGGAGATGTCTATGTATATAATGATAATAAATATATATATATAGATAGATGATCAACAGTGTCTAGTGATCCCCCAATATCATGAACCAACAATAATCAAGAAGTAAACCGAACAGATTTGGATCTTTAGTTGGCTGACTAGATAGTACACTAATGGTTTTTAAACTTCATAGATTAGTTGACCAACTATAAAAACTATATTCCTTTCAAGATAGTAATCAAATGTGGCTGGCTGGAGAATCCCCCAGAAATGTAGGTTCAGTTCGCTGGGAAAATCATCGAACTAAATCGGCCATGTTCCAGCAAGGCAGGTTTGATTGTATACATATATATATATATACGTATATATGTACTGTAGGGTACTGTGAGTATTCCCCAATCAGATGTCACAGATACTTTGGTAAATGCAATAGTAAACCGTCCCCAAAATCACATTGGATCTTTCACCAGCCAAAAAATGGGATCTCATTTTTTGTAGGTTTGTTGAGTTTTTATGAGTTTGCAGGTCATGAGTTTCTCAGATATTCCCTACAGTCTCCCCACACGGTCCTGTTGTGATGAATCTGCTGGCGGAATGATGGTTTCGAACCACATCCTGGCAATCATGGAGCCAGGCACCAACTGGTACACCGCCGGCATCAGCATGGCCTTAGAAAGTTAGATGCGACGGGGTCACAAATGGCAGCTTTCAATGGGAAATCCCATTCAAAAATCAAATAAAGATTGCGAAAAAACGGGGAGGATAAGGAGAAAATTGAGGAATACCACCAAATGGAAGCTTTGATTTCCATTGGAAAATAGTGATTGGAAAATACGGGGAAAAAACGCACTGAATGGAGGTTATACCTGGGGAAACCATCGATACAGATTCCCCATTTCTGATTTATAGGAAACCCCAGCAACGATTGGGATATGTCCACCCCAAAATAAATCAACCGTTAATCTGGCCACTTCTGGTCCATTGCACCTCTCAGTGGCCCAAATATCATATTCGTGGCTAATATCTCCCATTTTATACGTCAATCCATTTTTCCACAAAAAAAAACACATTCTTCCACCATTCTATCCCCAAATGAATGGTATACTAGGCAAAATCACAGTGGCCCTGATGATATTCCCAATAAAAAACTTACCCAATATTTATGAATATTCCACCACAAAAACCCATTCTATATTGGATTTCAATGATATTCCATCATATTTTTCCATACCATCCGGACCATCCCAACTCAGCGGCCCAAATGTTCATGGACTCCGCATAGACGATGGTGTCCAGCAACAAATCCTCCTCCTCGGGATCCAATTTAATCTCCGTACGTTCATGCGTGGGGTCCTTGAGCTCCTTGGAATGCCTCGTTGCAAAGAGACCGGAGGCCGAAGAAGAATACGAATGGTCATATTCGATATGTCTATATATATATGTATGTATGTATGTATGTCTGTGTGTGTGTATGTATGTATGTATGTATGTATGTATGTATGCATATATATATATATATATATGTAATTATATATATATATGTAATTATATATATGTAATTATATATATGTAATTATATATATATGTAATTATATATATGTAATTATATATATATGTAATTATATATATATGTAATTATATATATGTGTGTGTTTTTATCTGTGTGTATATGTGTGTACATGTAAGAATATGTGTATATATTCATATATATATACGTATACATATATATATATACATACAAATGATATGATATAGTATAGATATACACCCAATCATACCCGTTCGGTACTAAAGGATGGTTTGTTATGACATATATGATTGGGATTTCCAGACACATTTCCCAAATGTCTGGTGGATTTCCTGGCAAAAGCAAAAGAAAAGCCACTATTTTACTCCAGGATGCTGGTAGATCTTCTTCTCCAACTCCACCATATGTTTGTCGTGCTTCCTGCCGATCCCGATGCAGTTGAAGCACTTGACGACTCCGGAGATGCAGCCGTATAAGACGTCATCCAGCTTACCTGGTTGCCCATCTGAGTAGTATAGAAAACTAGTCCCCAAAAAGTCCTTAAAAAAATAGAAAAGTAAAACTTTTCCACCAGGGATTGGGGATCCCCCAAAATCTGCTAGCCGCAGCTACTGTCAGTCTCTTCCCGGTGCGCACCCCGTTGAAGGAGCTGGGCGTAGTAGATGGAGTTGATTTTATCCATCATGGCCGAGAGGAAGCAGGCCTTTCGTTCGGTCGGGATCAACAGCCCGTTTTTTGGGAGGTGAAAATATGAATTACCAAGCAGTTGAATATATTGCTGTGAATGAAACAGCCAGCTAATATTGGTGTATCATGGTGTATCTATGTATATCTGCAGTTCTTTTTGGCTATGTTGCCGTCTAATGGCAACCTGGGATTCATAAGCCTGGCTGTTGAATTGTGGTTAGTAGCAGATTATCACTTTGGGGTGGCAATCCCCCAAACTTTAGTCAACGAGGGTTCATTGGTCCGGGGTTGACAAGTATATCTGATTGAATCCCATCCAAACATGTACCCTTCCGTACTCAAACGTAGTTTGATCGAAACTCAACTATGTAGTTCAATGACTTTTCCAGCTGTAAACCTTCATTTCGTGCGGTTTTTTTCCCATATCTTTCCCCCATCTCGAATTTTCACATGTTCAATGAAAAATTTGGGTTTTCCCAGTAAAACCGCCATTGTCTGACACCGAGTAGGCCAGCTGGCAGTGAGGACGCTGGCAGCGGCTCCACATATATTGGATGCCATGACGTCCAGGTTGTCTTTCGCCGCGTGGTCGGCTTTGTTCAGGAAATACCGCGACACCTGGAAACACCGCTGCAAGAAAGAAAAACTGTTTTATCCAAGCAAAGTGGACATATAATGGGAATGAATATGTGTATATATTGATGGGTAGGAAATTGTTTGGGGATTTTTTTGTTGAGTTTGGGGAATTTTTTTGGGATTTCCGGTTCTCACCATTTTCCATGCTATTTGCAGCATTTTGGAGCTGGAAACTGCCATTTCCACGGTATGTGCAACGGTTTTGAGTTCGAACCTCTCATT
>Ga0126342_10018855_pt1 | contig 11788 bp, 5 predicted proteins | sample Cyp1metagenome_FD_92528 | JGI IMG/M metagenome (GOLD analysis project Ga0126342, IMG submission 92528) | Coral microbial communities from Lord Howe Island, Old Settlement Bay, Australia - Cyphastrea 1 metagenome | ecosystem: Host-associated > Invertebrates > Cnidaria > Coral ... | reverse complement strand
TATATATATATAAATAAATATATATATATATAAATATATATATATATATAAATATATATATATTTATATATATATATATATTTATATATAAATATATATATATATATATAAATATATATATAAATAAATAAATAAATATATATATATATATATAATATATAAATATATATATAAATAAATATATATATATATATATAAATATATATATATATAAATATATATATAAATGAATGTATATATATAAATACATATAAATATATATATATGAATATATATATATGAATAAATATATATATATTCATATATATATAAATAAATATATATATATATACATATCCACTATCAATTATTACTACTATATCAACGATTATCTTCATCACTTTTGGAACATCTCCACTGAATCACGGTGGACGCCGAGCCACGAATCCACCATGACATCCCAAGGCTGCTGTCGGGGAAGGGTACCACGGAGGTACAGGACCTGGGCGGCTACTGGGATCTGGGGTGATTTGCCATAACTGGGTGAAATACCCTCTGGTTATTTAACAATTATGGTGACTTAATGGAGTTTTATGGTGACTAAATGGGATTGAATGGGTTTTTCACGGGGTTTATGGTGACTTCATGGGGTTAAAAATGGTGACTTTTCATGGGATTTAATGGGGTGTTATGGGATTTACTGGGTGAAATACCCTCTGGTAATTTGTGACATAGCTATTGAACATGGCCATTTATAATGAGTTTTCCCATGAAAAATGGTGATTTTCCATTGTTATGTTAGTTTACCAGAGGGTAACTGGCTAATCGCTGGCTTGGAATATGGATAACTAGCTTATAAGATGGATAACTGGCTTATAAGATGGATATTATCTATGTCTAACCTATGTGTATAACCTCAACTGCACACCCGATACTACTCCAGGGATTCTGGGTGTTTAGTCTTTGCAATATTGCGGATCCCTATATCCAAGGTGTTTTTTTTCTGACTTGACCAAGAAACATGGGGGTCTAACCAACCAATAACAGTTTTTGTTCTCAATAACCATGGGAATTTCGACGACCCGGGACACACATTTGGTGAGGCAAATTCTTCTCCGTCCCAGGTTGGGGAAACGATACAGGACGACCTGGTTGATGCCATGGTCATCATCGTATATGGGATTCCTTCTAGCAGGTATAATAAAACCTAATTGGACGTGCATCCCAGTTCGTAAGTGGTTCATGATTCATAATCCAGATACTTATATATATATAGTTGCATAATAATATACATATATATATATATATATACATAAAACGTGGGAATGTTCCATATATAACTGGGCTGCATGGTTAGTGTCTGTTTATAACCTCAACTGCACCCCCATCTCCAAAAGCTGACCATCCCGACCTCACGGGCCAGGAGCCAGTACAGCAATGCGATGGACTCCTTTCCCCAACTCGCCAATGTCTGGATGACTTTGACATGAGTGAAAATGGATTGGTTTAAGGGAAAAATTACAGGAAACCATGGTTTTTACCATTAAATATGGGGCTTTCCTGTAAATTTTCCCCTAAACCAATCCATTGAATGAGTGAAAATGGATGAACATCTGATTTCCCCACTATCTCTGTATGGACCTTTTTGGGAAGATCTGGAGAAATGGGACATCGATAGAAATGAGACATATATGGATAGAAATATGGAACATCTCGAGAAAAGTTCGAACCATATGGAACAGACAATCAGGAAAAGATGGAAACCATCTTCAATGGCCATGTCAGGAACCGAGAAATATTGGAGGTACCGATTCCATATATTTTTGGCCTATTTATAAGGCCTTTTTTTTCCAGGGAATATCCCATCGACGTCAGCAACAGGAGGCATGGATGGAACATCAGGACCTTTCAGCGACGATCTCAGTCATGAAAGTACCCCCCAAATCGACCATTTTCATAGGATTTTCCATGAAATAAAGCATCCAGCTATTAGGGTATCCCCATTTATGGAAACCTCCATCTTGAGGATAATGGAGATACCCTCTGGTAAACATACAAAAAACTATGGAAAATCACCATTTTATAGCTGGGAAAATCCACTATAAATCACCATTTTCAATGGCTACGTTAAATTACCAGAGGGTAAAGAAGGTGATGGGGGTACCATGGGGTACCAATCCTTTGCATCATCCAGGTTTCGGGGCTTGTGCCAGGTTTCGACAACTGGCCTAGAGTTGGACCAGAAAATCGGTCTGGGTAAATCAGTCCTAATCCTCGAAATAAGCCTTTTTTGCGATTAGGTGATTAAGATTGATTAAGTATTTACCCAAATGAATGGCTCAATACAAAAAATAGCCACCAAAATCTAGAGTTGATCGACCACAATTGACCAACATGTTCATGTTGCTATCTAGCTAGGATACGCTAGCTGGAGAAGCTACAGAAACACCTGAAAACCTACGGATGTGACGCCGGAACATTTCTCAAGTCCGTGGCAAATCTGCATTGAACAAAACGGAATTGTGCTCACAAAAGAGAATCCCAAAACTATTCGAAAAATACACGATGATTTGTCGCGTTGCTAGATCGCTGGTCAACCTGTAGATCAGCCGCTAGCTTCCCATCTCCAATCTTCATTGGATTGTCAAAGACCTTCGAAAAAATCGGGAAGGAAAACTCCAATCTTCAAGCATCCCATCCCCATCCCCGCCCCGAATCACAACTCTCGGGACCCCAAAATATATGGCCCATGGAGTCAGACGGAGATAGAGATCGCAATCCGAGAAATCCGAAAAATCCGAACAATCTCGGTGAAATCATGTTTTCAATGGATTGGTTTAAGGGAAAAATTACAGGAAAGCCCCATATTTAATGGGAAAATCTATGGTTTCCTGTAGATTTTCCCTTAAACCAATCCATTGAAGTTTTTGATCCGTGAAAGCCTGGATGACCAAACCCCTCGCGGCTCCTTTCCCTTGTTGTTGGCAGGGATGGCCACATCCACATTCTCCAGGGGACTGTCGGTGTCACAGAGCGCAATCACCTCAGGTGACTGGAATTTCGGCCATGGCCAACTCAATGGAATCATGGGAAAATCATGGGAAAATCATGGGAAATGCCGTATCAATATGGAAAATCCATGGGGATATCATGGGAATATGGTTCAAAAGCCTAGTTTCATGGGATTTATACCGGATTTAAGCATCAAATATAGGAATTACTATTAGTTGACCCTTGAGCAGTGTTCAAAACCCCACTCTACGGAGTAATAACTCTCAATAATGGGCTACAATGTGGTAAACCCCTGTGCCATAAAACATCCCCCAAATCACAATTTTTATCAACCACACCCAATTGGTAGGTTTATGATGGTTTATGGCATTGGGTTGCCCGGATTATACCAATTACAGAAACAAACTGTTAAGATCTATTAAGCATCCAAATTGTCAAAATGTTTTGCAAACAACATGCCGAAATATTGATTCGTAAATTGTGGTTAAACCACTGGGGATACTTAGCAACTGCACAAAATCTGTGATAATACGTGATTGTCCAAAAAATGCAGCCAATAACAAACATATAGTAATATAAAGCCAAACATGGAGTATACTCAAACTCGATAGCTCTTCTTTTTGTTTCATAGTGAATGGGTGGTGTTTCCACGGTGCTCCTGTTGCTGACATGGATTTCCACGGTCCTATCAGAACAAAGATCGTCCCATGCCAACCACGTTTCGCTCAGCTTCAGATATGGCAGTGTGTCAAAACCTTGTACCCCTGGTGAACATCAAAATAGCTGGTAAATGGATGTTCATCCCCCTAAAAATGATATTAATAGGTATTGATCCAAACCCAATTGGAAAGCCCAGTAAAAAGGACCAACTTATTTTTCGTTGATGTTGAGGTCCCTCCATTTGAGGGAAATCCCCTGCTAAACTTGATACGTCCAGGCGTTCACATTTTTTCGGCCATGGCGAAAAAACATGGGGTACCAGTCGACCAACAGAATTTCTGTCATGTTCAGTGTGATGAAGCTGATTCTGTTCGGATGTTCCTATGATTGATCGACAATAGTGGTTATATCCCACTTGAAGCACTTAGCAATAAGCTAAAGTTTTTTTTTGCCTACATGGATAAACCGTCCATGTTGTGGGTTGAATAAATGTGACCCATAGCCCCGCAGGTCGGACATATTATTATCATCACTATTATTGTTCTCAGTTATTATCGTCACAGTGATCATCATCATCATCATCATCATCATCATTGTCAAGCATTCCGTCATATTACGCGCTGGCAATCAAACATGGCATGCTGGAAAATCTACCGTTTAGTTATCATTACATAGCAATACTGTTATTTGTCTATCAATATGAAAAGATATGGACAACTTAATGAAAGAATGTTGATATCAAAATGATAGATAAAGTCTTGATAAAATAATTTTCAGTAGTAATTTTCTATCATCTAGCCATCTAGATTACATATCTATATATATATATATACTGTATGTAGAAATCCAGTCACACCATCCATGGTTTTCGTTCTGTCTTCCCCATCGCAAGCTTTCCGTCGTGGCACAGGAATGCTGGCATATGCCGCTTCCTTAATGGCCTGGTGATCGGTGCGGGGGTCCTGCGGGACGCAACGTTCAGATTCCCACGGGGTGATTTCGCAATGGACTGGAAGTGATCTGAAGAAATAGCAGTTTTGTATTGAAGAAACTCTGAAACTTGTATTGGACTTTGGATTTGGGATGTTCACAAACAATGTTTTCGAGTCTTTGATGTATTTTTCATGGGTGAGTTAGATGGGTGACTTTCTGCCAGTGAGGATTGGCGCACAGTGGGACCTTTGTAAGACATTCTAAAGTTTTTTTTCCTCAAAGATGGTGCACGCTGTTTTGCAAAGACAAAAGTCAAGATCTTTAACACTTTCCATACCTGACTTCCAGGCTTTACCCTTCTATTTGATGGCGACACGTATGGATTTCCTGAAAAATCTCTGCCAAAAAAACAAGTCATGCCACAGCGGTCCGTGACGATCAGAAGTCGGGGCTCCAAATACTTCTGGGTGATCTGGTTGGTCAGGGTGCCTCTGCGCGAATGCGAATCGTTCATCGAATGCTCTCAGTTTGGGGGTTCGAAGCATCTTAGGAGTATATTAGCCTGTATTTAGATACATACGTGTATATATAATATTATATACTGTATATACATAGAGATACATCTATATAATATTATATGTTGCATATGTGTATATATATATGTATGTATGTATGTATGTACGTACGTACGTACGTATGCTGCATGCATGCATGCATGCATGCATGTATGCATGTATGCATGTATGCATGTATGTATGCATGTATGTATACATGTATGCATGCATGTATGCATGTATGTATGCATGCATGCATGTATGTATAGATACGTAGGTGTGACGGTTACTAACCACTTCCGATTCTTGTGATAATCCTCTGGAAACACAAACCATCAGTGCAGTTTCCCCTCCATTTTTCGACCCAAAAACATCATATCAACCATATATCAATCATATCCATTCCTAGATCCCAAGAAACTTAGGTGTATTTCTCCTCCATCAAAATTCATATTTTGGGAGTCATATGGATCCGCCCCAAAAAGTTGGGTCGTACCTGGAGTCCATCGGCCGGCCAAGGGGTTGGCTCCAGTGTACCTGAAAAGGCAGCTGATCTTCTCCGTATCCCGATGAGATTCCATTGAAATACCTTTGATATCACCAGTATTTTTCGATGTCCACTATGCAACCATCTAAATGTCACTTCCCTCCACCAAGCTTGTGTCGAACAAAAAAGACTGCCACCAAAGGCCACCGAATTACTTTAAAAGCAGGTCACAACGGCTGTTAACTTCCTTCGATAATACCATTAGACCTACTAAATCCCATGAAAAATCTCACGAAACCACATCAAGCACCATGAAAAAAAAACGTAAACAGTAAATACCTCATTTCAATCACATTGAGAACCCTCACAGCTGACTTTCATCATCTTTCACCACCTAAATTGTCACTGGCTGAACTTCAAGACCGCGCGGGATCCGTAAGGTCTCTGAGACGCCACGATGATGTCCTGGACAGCCAATGCCCGGATGGGAAGAACGCAGCCATTTTTGGGGGCAAGGTGGTGCGTCGCTTCGTTAACTTCATTTTTCCCGTTTGGGTTGTGGTATATCGAGCTAGTTATTATGATTTATACTTACTAGAAAAAAATGGTGGTTTAACGGGATATTCATGGGGATTTCATGGTCTTTTCATGGGAATCAGATAAGAAGAACCCATTGTATTCATCAGATCATCCGTGAAAAAAATCACAATAGCATGGTTGATTTGATGCCCCCAGTCCGATGGATCTCGCTAAAATAAGAACAATAACACTAATAATAGTGATAATAATAATGATGATAATAATAATATTATTATAACAATAAACTAGGAATAAAAACAACAACAACAACAACAACAACAACAATAATAATAATAATAATACTGCAAAACCCTGAGGTTTGCCCGGACTCGCAACGAGCGTCCGGGCAAGCCAAGATGACGACGACGATGATGATGATGATGAAGATTTTGACATCTTCGTGAAACCCTAAAAGAAACCCTAATGATTGTATGGTTGATTCCATATGATATGTAGAAGCAACATGTTTTGGTTATATGATATGTAGAAGCAACATGTTTTGGTTATATGATATGTAGAAGCAACATGTTTTGGTTATATGATATGTAGAAGCAACATGTTCTGGTTAACACCCTAGCAACAAAATTGAACATAAAATCCTTCCCGTTGTCTGACGTCCCGCAGAATTCCCTGGTATTTACTCTATTCTGGGCTTGGGCAAACCTCGGTTTCTGTGTAATAATAACAACAATAACAATAACAATAATAATAACAATAATAATAATGATAACAATAATGGTAATACCAACAGTAACAATATAATTCCCCAACCTGAACATAGCCAACATTTTCGGCCGTTTGGGCGAAGATTTCCCCGAATCCTAATCATCATTCCAGTGACGTCTCAGTGAGGTCATTATAATTCATCAGAATGGATTATGGTACTTAGATCTGCATCCCACTTAATAAGTGGTTTATACTACAACGCATATTTCATCCCATATCATCCAGTGGAAAAAATGTTACAAAATTATTCCATCATATTCTATCTTCCAAACTGGGGTGTTGTTCACATTTTTCAGCCATTGACTAAGGCCCTTTATATCGCCCCAAGTACTCTCTGGTAAACTAACATAGCGAACTGGAAAATCACCACTTTTAATAGGTAAATCAATTAGAACTGGGCCATTTTCCAGTTCGCAAACTGTTAACTTACCAGGCCGGGTAGTTCATCACTCTGTGTGAAAGCCACGCAGCCTGAGAGTTCTCAATGGCCACAATAATCCGAGCGGCAGCCTGCAGCCTCGCTTACTCGATACGAGAAGATTTTGAGGACTCGGAAATCCACCAGAACGCGATGATATGATAAAGATACCCGGCCTGGTAATGACTAACAGTGATTTATAGTGATTTATAGTGGATTAATGGGATTTATAGTGATTTAATGGGATTTTATAGTGATTCAATGGGATATTAATGGGATATACCCGGCCTGGTAATGACTAACAGTTTGCGACATAGAAAATGGCCCAGTCGAAATAGTCGATCTAGCCATTTTTTCAATGGTGGATCTTTCCATAGTTTTTTGTTAACGTTTACCAGGCCGGGTATAAACCCATATTTCAACCCATAATTCACCATGAATATCCCCACAGCCATGGGCATTCAGAATTAGCTGCTATAGCTATAAAATGGTGTGTTTCAATAGCTATGTTAAACTACCAGAGGATGTATACGTATATATCTATATATATATTGTAGATGTAATGGGATGTTAGGGATAATATAATGGAATATGATGATATAGCGGATATAATGGACGATATTTTCATGTGTTTTCCAACCATACTACTGCGGGGGTCTAAAGGGATATAATGGATGATACGGTGGATGAAATGATGGATGATTGACAGATGACATGATGGGATGTAGCCAGCAATTAGATATTTGGGTTTGTCCAAGAATGGTGAAATTATGTAGTAGAGTGTGTGGGCATTTTAATTGTGATATTGTGATACATACCCTCCAGTAAATTAAGGTAGACCACAAAGCGTCTATCAATGGCGATTCTTTACGGTGCTGGGATATAGAATCAAGATTATGGGTGTGTTTGAAACTGGAGTATAACTTAGTATAACTCAATATAACCGCAAATGCACCATTTAAATGGCAAGAATGAGATAAAACCTTGTTCTTGTTTAACATTTTCAGGGATGGACCCCATTTTTTTTACTGCTGGTCATTGAAAACTATTCCGACGTCCAAAAATAAAATCGTCTTATCTCATATTGTCGACCCATGCAGTTGGCTTTAAATATGTTTCATACAGTAAAACCCAGCCATCTCCATTTCATATATTTCTAGTTCCATGGAAAAATAAAACTCATGTTCCAAACCACCAACCAGTCCATCAATATTTAAATGCATGGTTCATATAGTAAATCCCAGCCATTGGTTTACTGGTTGGTGGTTTCAAGCCTGAAAAATGATGGACTTCATCAGATTGGATGTTCATCCCAACTGGGGAAGTCATCAAAAATTCCGTTCCCAAACCACCAGTCATTGTTGATGAAGCCACCTTTTTGTTTGCTGATTAAACCTTCATGGATCAGCCTTTCATATACCTATACAATACCTTATATACCTACATATTTATAGATGATTTTGTTGGGGTAGCCCTGTGACTATCACTAGTTTCGACATCATGAAGGATTTTTACATCCACTAGTTTCTCCTAAGTTGCTTCTCCCAGGACTATCATTAGTTTCGTGACTATGATGATTATTGGATGTGACTATGGATCAAGCCATTGGTTTCGGTTTCGTTTTTTTTTTTCCAAGTTATAAACCATAGTTATTGGAGTTATAAACCAACTTAGCTATCTTGGGGGCCTCACATTGTACATATTTATAGATGATTATTGGGGTAGCCCTGTGACTATGGATCCAAGTTGCTTCTCCCAGGTCTTCCCCAGGTGGATGATGTGAATTCCATCTACCGTGCGACGGAAGACGTAGCGCTTCATGCGGTAGTCCACGTTGCGAGTTCCCAGGTGGGTCTTGCAGACCTTGGAGCGGCCAAAAAGGGGGAAGGTGGTACCCCCCAGTGATGTGAATGTTGGTTATAAATTATAAACCCCAACAACTATAGTTATATCTACCATTAACTATAATTATATCTACCATTAACTATAGTTATATCTACCATCAACTATAGTTATATCTACCATTAACTATAGTTACCATCTGGTTATTTGACATAGCCATGGAAAATCACCATTTCTAATAGGTAAACCATCTATAAATGAGCCATTTTCCATGGCTATGTTAAATAACCAGAGGGTATATCTACCATAAACCATAGAATTCAGCCACTTGTAAGGCAACTGTTTGTTGCTTTACAAATCCTATTAACTATAGATATCACCTCCAGAAAGCCTAGGAAAAAAAGGACTTATAAATCAACTTAGCGATTCCGAACTGGGGCACCACCTTGTAGGTGAAATGGACATGTGCAAAACGAAGAGATGAGATTCAAACCAATTCAAACCATGCTGTGAACCATCAGTTGAACCATGAGGCAAAAATCCCTGGATTTCTGTGGATTTCCCAGGGTGAACTACGAAGTTTTTGGGTCTTAACAATTCTTACCCGGCCTGGTAAACATACAAAAAGCTATTGAAAATGGCCATAGAAATAGTTGATTTACCCATTGAAAATGGTGATTTTCCATAGTTATGTTAGTTTACCAGAGGGTATCACTATGATTAAATGATTACTAGTGATCACTTCCTATCAACGAAATTTTTACCGATCGCCACCGTGCATCAATGCATAGGGGGATAGAAACGTAGAAATGACAAGCATGTGTGCACCCGGCCCGTACTACTGGCAAGAATCAAATTATGAGTATGTTTCGCTACAGTGATGGTCAGTCCAGTGAAGTTATCCCTTGCCCGTAGTATCAAATATCAGCCAAACCCTGGTTTAGTCTTGGGTAGATTCATTTTTTTTTTGGGTGCACAAAATTGGGGGTATGAAAAATGTTGGGGCTGGAATTCTATTGTTACCCTCTGGTAATTTAACATAACTATGGAAAATCACCATTTTTAATGGGAAAATCCACTATAAATAGCCATTTTCAATAGCTATTTTGACATAACCAGAGGGTATACCATGTCATAGCAATCTTGGTTTCCTGCAAACTTCAGGTTGGTCCTGTCAAAAACGGGCGAGCCAAGAGGCCAACATCATCTGCACATCTTCTTCCTGCGGGATGGGAAAACTGAACCGCCCCGCCAAACATCAAAGTGACAGGATTTACAGTGGTCAACTTGTTTTAACTTGTTTTATACATGACCAAACCGCCAGAACTTCTTGTGGAATCTGCTTGAACAGTTGGAATGAACAAATATTGATCAGAAGGGCACTGATGGGCACTGTCTCCAAAATAGGGTGCCATATGCAATGTAACGCAACGCACTTTGTCACGACAAAACTCAACGTAGCGAAACGTGTCATCTATACAGATGCTATATTTGCATCCCATCATCTATCCCTCATAGTGTGCAGGGTAATACGTATATCCGTATATGCAACATATCGTATATACATCTACAAACACATGCACGTTTATATATATGTAAAAAAAAACACATAGATACTATATCAATTCATCATTTAACACATATATATATATACCATCTGGTAATTTAACATAGCTATTGAAAATGGCCATTTATAGTGGATTTACCCATTTAAAATTGTGATTTTCCATAGCTATGTTAGTTTACCAGAGGGTATATACAAATATATTATCATATACACCTATTATATCTCCATGCCATCGCTGGGGAGACCCCTCCACCTTGCTGGCCGCCATGTTGAAGCGCGGTTCAGCTGCGGACGGAACGAGCTGTTGGACCCTTGAGCCCACGCCGAATACGCCACGGAGAACTTCGTCTGGGGGAATATTTTTTTGGTTGGGACAAAAATACCATGGAGAGAGATATATATATATATATATGATTATCACCTATGAGCAACAGCTGCTGGGGAAATTTTATAGCCATGATATATCTGGGTAAATTAAAATAATTCACTAACCTGAATAGTTGGGCCATTTGGGGATGATTTCCCGAATCCTAACCATGATTCCAGTGAGGGAGAACAGTGAGGTCGCTATAATTTACCCAGATGGACATATATGATGAGTACCTCTGAGGATATATGATATATACCATGGAAAAAATGTGTTTATAATGCAAATGAAGAGGTTTATAAATAGTTTATAGTTGTACATGATATATGCAATGTGGGAAAAAACAATGCCATAAACTTGCCATGATTGGGAATGGCTTCTATGGTTTATACCACCTATAAAAATGGTGATGACTGGGGGATGATTTATGACATTGTTTTACCACATTAATGCGTATGAGTATAGTATCATTATGTATACAGTATACATGTATATGCCTACGGCAGGAAAACCGTACGTGCGTTTTGCTACTTTTTTGCGTATTGCTGCTTGGTGTGGGGTGGGGTGGGGTGGGGTGGGGTGGGGTGGGGGGCATGTTAATGTTCCTTGTACTTCGTGCATTATATATTGCTACGTTGCTAAGATCTCTGGGATCGTGTGCTAC
>Ga0126342_10018854_pt1 | contig 11788 bp, 14 predicted proteins | sample Cyp1metagenome_FD_92528 | JGI IMG/M metagenome (GOLD analysis project Ga0126342, IMG submission 92528) | Coral microbial communities from Lord Howe Island, Old Settlement Bay, Australia - Cyphastrea 1 metagenome | ecosystem: Host-associated > Invertebrates > Cnidaria > Coral ... | reverse complement strand
CAGCAGGTGTGAGGGTGTGAAGATGTAGATCAGCAGATGTGAGGGTGTGAAGATGTAGATCAGCAGGTGTGAAGGTGTGAAGATGTAGATCAGCAGATGTGAAGGTGTGAAGATGTAGATTAGCAGATGTGAAGGTGTGAAGATGTAGATCAGCAGATGTGAGTGTGTGAAGATGCAGATCAGCAGGTGTGAAGGTGTGAAGATGTAGATCAGCAAATGTGAGGGTGTGAAGATGTATATAACGGCTGCTTTTTTGCGAAGAACCTTTCACAGGCGCTCTCGGGAAAAATATGGCCTTGTCTATTTTTTTTTTGGTAGCCCTAAATCTACTGGCAAACCATGATCTTACTGGTGCTAAACGTAGGGAATGGATGGATTGCTGGGGGTGGCTGGGATGGTTACTGATAATTATTGTGAGATCATTCCCGAAAATTCCCTGCGTTTAGCACCAGTACGTACAGGATGGCCCCCCTAGGTATAGGTTGGTTTATAACCCCATCTAAATATAACTATAAGATACTATAAGTATCATACACTATTGTTTTCATAGTCATGTTCCCGCTCAAAATTCTGCCGAAACTGCGTGGAAGAAACCCCATTCACAAAGCCAAACGAAACTTCATGCCGGGTCGGATTGGGGTGAAGCACATTGCCACGATGAGGTCTTACCCCCCATAAGTTAGCACATAAGTTAGCCCATAAGTTGGGACATATAGTTATATATACTTATATATTTACTTATATATATATACATATTATTAATTATATATATATACATATACATATAACTATATATATATACATAATATCCCTATAACTATGGTATACTTTTGTGAAATCTGTCCAACAGTTCACTGGAACTGCCTGCAGCTCCCAGCTCATCGACCCGACCCCTCCTGGGGGTATTGATTTCGATCATGGCCTTTTCCTCGGAAAAAGGTTCAATCTGAGGAGCATCGGAAGCGAATCAGGAAGAATTTGACCCTGGTGTCATGAAATTGGTTTCCTAAAATAAGGGTACCCCCAAATCATCCATTTATATAGGATTTTCTAGTACCATCCAGCTATTGGGGTACCCCCATGACTTAGGAAACCTCCTGACATGGGAATTACAGAATTTCAGATTCCTCACGGGTAGATGACCATGACCCGTCTTTTGGGGCGTGAAATCAAACATCATCTTACGCACATTGTGGTCGACTTGATCAATGGACTTTTTTTTTTTTGGGGGGGGGATACTGTACCATTGACCGTGGTTTTGATCCAAAAAAATCCTGCAGCCCATTGGGCCCATTGGACCCAGGGAAATCTTGCCTGAAACGCCTTAAAACATAACAATTGAAATGGGTTTAAAGAAAAAAACAATTCCTGCAACATTTCCCATGCATTGATTCTATAATCCTTAACCCCAACATGACCATGACCACGACATTCTTAGAGTCGGAAATATGAGAACGTAATCCCCGAAGTTGGTGCGGACCTACCAATAGTCGGAAATATCCAATAGCATCAATTGGGGAAATACCATGGTCTGCAATATGGATATGGAAAAACACACCGCTATTGGTATTTCCACATCAATCATTGTAGATTGCCGCACTTGGAGGATCATTCCAGTTCGTAGCTGGTCGACCCTGGTTAATAAGTCTAGGTCCATCCCATTCATAACAGGATTATATCCCCATTTACAAACCAGTTATGAAAACAACTCCGCAACGACCAGCTCTGCAACAGTGATCGAGACCCTCACAGGTTCGGTTGAATCGCTTGCCAGCTGCAATTCACCTAGCAAGTTGGGTTGTTGATTGAAGTGGTTCAAATCCACGAATTGTAAGGTGTATGAGCAGGGGATGACGGCTACAAGAAGGGGGGCCGCAATGTGGGTGGCGCCTAACCCTGGATTCTATTGCAATACAGCTATATCCCGCATAAATACATCCGTTTGCTTAGTTTAGGCACATTAAGCCACGTTATCTATCTGTTGGGGGGCCTTTCTGCGGCGTAACTACTGATGTTTTCATCGTCTTGGGCTGGGTGTGGGAAATTATTGTTTTTGTTTGGCGTTTGTGGTTGGGAGTGCTGCTACAACTCTGTTCGTGCCCCTATTCTTGCTGTTTGTGGTGATATGCCAGCTGCTTGCCTTTTTGGGCGCATGATGGTATATTGGTACAGGCCTCCACCCAACCAGTCGGAGCACGAAGGCACAGTAACAATTTTGGTTTCGCGAGTCCCTGCAGGCAACCAGTTGCTGCTACCATGCGCCGCGCCGCCATCTAGGGAGACTTCCTGGCATCAAAGTCCGCCTACACGAAAGGTCACCGCGCCTAGCTTGCAAGGTTCAGAAGGACACAACGCACCACAGAAGATGTCCGTCTTCTTCAGATAGGCGAGGCAACAACGCGCGGAGACCGTTGTTAGCTTGCAGGCATTGTATAAAGCTGCAGCCAGTGTGTTGTGTCACAATTCACACAAGATCACTGATACGCAAAAATCATGACCCGCTGATTCATCCATATGGAATCCCCTCAAGCAACCTAGCGGCATATGAAAAACGGCCTTGGCCTCCCTTGTAGACAACTATTGTTTTCCAGTGATCCCCGCAACCTGCCAGTCTATCTGGCATATATTTTGATGGTCTATCTGGCATTTTGTCCGGTGTCCGATCTCCCGGTGCTCGGGTCCGGCAAGCGCCAGAGGCCCCAAGGTCTGCGAGCTTCCGGTAGTGGGAGGACGCAAAACGGGGACAAGGAGAAGGAGGAGCAAGCTAACATAAAACCTAGAGACCCTCACCAAACAAATAACATGATCTACTGTCATGGCGGGTGTTTTGGGACATGGCTATACCTATTCTATTATACTTGGGGGATGAACATCCATAAATCCAAGCTTTTGTGTGTTCAATCCAAATTACCAGAAGGTATTCTGCAAATATTCTGCCGGGTGGTGCCCCATAGATAGCTAGTAGGTTTACACCTAGCTTAACTATTGTTTATGGTGTCTCGAACTATAGTTAGATGGGCTAGTAAGCCAGTGGAATACTACAACTGGATCTTCGGGGTGCAAGTGGGTACTTGGTGGTCCACCCGGCGATTTGTAATGGTTCCGAAATGGGGTTTGCTCACCCGTTTTCTAACATGCAGTTACCCAAGTAGGTGCGCATGCCCCACCTGAATGCAGTGGTGCATCACATCCCTTACACTGATGACTTGAAATGGTAAAGCATGTGTTATCATTTACACAGGGTGCTTGCTAAGAATGGGAGTAAGCCCTTTCTTCCTCCTCATCAACCAACGCGTGGGAGAGGACATCGATAGTTGTGATGCAATATCACCCCATGAACTCATCTCTTCCCCTACACAAATATCACCCTAAAAACAATGGCCTAGCATTGAATCCATTCATTTTGAGAATTCCCCATGGGGACGTTTATTTTCAGCACCCATATAAGCAGCATACTACGGGTAAAACAATGTCAGAAACCAACCATGTGGGAATGGTTTCAATCCCTCCTATAAAAATGGTGATTTGGGGGACGGTTTATGGCATTGTCCTACCCACATTATATTCGGATAATCTTGTTTGGTTGGTTATTGTTATGAACCAGTTCCTGGGATGCACACCATCCCCACTCCCCATTGAGACCCTGGATCGTTGGATCGTTGCTCGAACCCTCCTACTTGGAGCCATAGGTATTGACAGTGCTGAGCAAAGTGTGCTGGTGACATCACCATGGTTCGATGATATCTCCATTCTTCTTGGCAAACCTCGAATTTTACTAGTAAGTCGTCACATATTCCTATCAGTCAGTGATAATTTCTGGATTATTATGACTGCAGAATGTTGATTAGCCGGAAGACCAATCATTCTTTCATTTGTTTGGAGCTATATAGCAGCTATATCCCACATATCAACGCCCCTGAAGATATCTGTTGGCCATTGTTGTTATAGCCATGATACTTGTAGGGGGTTATAACACTGGTTGTGGAGGTGACAGCAATGGCCACTTATAGCCTAAACCCCGCCCCCCAAGCATCAGTCGAGCGAGATTTCCCAGCTCCAAGCACTCCACCTACTCCTGGGCAGACCAGAGGCAACAACGCGGAAACAGAAGGCAAACACCTTATCAAGAAGGCCGGCTCTATCTTCTTCAAACTTCAATGGATTCGATGGGTCTGCGTTGATCATTCATATCCTTAAAGAACCGCCAACTTCTCAATCCACACCCCGCCCCCGATTTTCATGATATTCTCATCTTCATTGGTGAACAATCCTTGCGAGTGTGGTTTTGACATGTTTTAACAGTGGCTGCTGCCCGTTTTCAGAGATACCTGTGTTCACTTTAGAACAACAATCGAAATACCAACACAGGAGCAGCGCTCACTATGAAGAATGGATCATATCGTATTATCCCGAGCTTGAAAATCTGAAAAGCAGATAATTCCCAAGGTTCACAATATCATCAAATACCAGTAGTACCGCGCAAGGCAGTGGCGGAAGTTTCAAAGATAGGCAACTATTGGAGAGGTGAGTTGTTGTGAAGCATGGATGGCAGCGGGAACCCACTGATGGTTGGTTGGTTGGCTGGCTGGCTGGCTGGTTGGTTGGTTGGTTGGTTGGAAGACCTGATTGGGTCAGGCCGGGACGAAGGGCCACTTGTTTGGAGAGGGAAATGTGACAATTTGCAAGCTGTCCCAGCTACAAGTAGGCAAGATAACTGCCTCAGCAGAATCAAGTGCCACCTGGAGCCGCTTGCATTCCGCCCCCAACTTATCTATTCACACGCTGTATTGCCCATGTTCCCGCCAGAATGTCCGGGCCATTGGAGCTGTCTTTTTGGAGTGGTTGCAGTGGTCACCTCACCTACAACAAATGGATGTAGTGTGGTGTGGTGTGGTGTAGCGTAGTCTAGTTGTGGCTGTAATCGTGGTGTAGCGCAGTTGTAGTTGTAGTTGTAGTTGTTGCGGTAGTTGCGCTTGTATTTGTAGCTGTTGTAGTAGCTGTTGTAGTAGCTGTTGGTGTTGTTGTTGGTGTTGGTGCTGCTGTTGCTGTTGCTGTTGCTGTTGCTGTTGCTGCTGCTGCTGCTGCTGCTGGTGCTGTTGCTGTTGCGGTTGCGGTTGCTGTTGCTGTTGCTGTTGCTGTTGTTGTTGTTGTTGTTAATGTTGTTGCTGCTGCTGCTGTTGGTGCTCTGTTGTTGTTGTTGTGGTTGTTGCTGTTGTTGTTGTTGTGGTTGTGGCTGTTGTTGTTGTTGTGGTTGTTGTTGTTGGTTGTTGTTGTTGTTGTTGTTGGGGTTGTGTAGGGTAGGGTAGGGTAGCGTAGTGTAGCAAATGTGTAGTATAGGTGTAGTTGTAGTGTAATGGTAGTTGTAGCTGTAATAATACGTAGTTGTAGTTGTAGTTGTAATTGTAATTGTAGGTGTAGTAGTAGTAGCAGTAGTAGTAGTAGTAGGAGTAGTAGTAGTAGTAGCAGTAGCAGTAGTAGTAGTAGAAGAAGTAGTAGTAGTAGTAGTAGTAGTCGTAGTCGTAGTCGTAGTAGAAGAAGTAGTAGTCGTAGTCGTAGTCGTAGTCGTAGTCGTAGTAGTAGTAGCAGTAGTAGTAGTAGTAGTAGTATAGAAGTAGAAGCAGTCGTCGTAGTAGTAGTAGTAGTAGTCGTAGTCGTAGTCGTAGTAGTAGTAGTAGCAGCAGTAGTAGTAGTAGTAGTAGAAGTAGAAGTAGAAGTAGTAGTAGTAGTAGTAGAAGTAGAAGTAGAAGTAGTCGTAGTAGTAGTAGTAGTAGTAGCTGTTGTTGTTGTTGTTGCTGTTGCTGCTGTTTTTGATGTGGTTGTTGTTGTTGTTGTAAGTGTTGTTGATCATGATGATGATGATGATGGTGATGTAGTGTAGTGCGGCGCGGTTGAACATCCAAAAGTGGCTCGATCATGGTTTGTTTTAGCATGTTTACTGCGAAATGTGCTTGGCGCCACAACGGCGTGCACTTTGTCGACATCGCAGCCTCCAAAAGTGGTCTGAAGATGTGCTGTTTGTAATATTTTGACTTTGAAATGTGCTTCGCGTCACAACCACATGCACTTTTTCGACATCTCAACTTCAAAAGGTGCTCTGGACCTGAAGTGCTTTGTGCATTTTGACTTGGAAATGCAACGCCGTGCACTTTATGAACATCTCAACTTCCAACAGTGATGAGAAAGTGATGTGTTTTGCACGTGTTGACTACGAAATGTGTTCTGCGCCACAACCGTGTGCACTTTCTCAACATTTGAACTTCCAAAAGTGCTCCCGAACCTGTCAGTTTTTAACACATTTGACTTCCAACTGTGCTTCGCGCCACAATGGCGGGCACTTTTTGAACATCTGAGCTGCCAAAAGTGCTCCGACAATCAGGTGTTTTGTACATGTTGACTTCGACAAGTGCTGCGCGCGACAACGGCCTGCAATTTTTGATCTCTCATCTCCCCAGATGGCTCCGCACCCGCCGCTTTAGCAAGCCTACTTTTCGACCCTCCGGAGCAACAAAATACTGAAAAAACACAGTGTTTCGCGACTTTTGTACCTTTTCGCGCACCTTGATCTTGTTTTGTCTGACTCTTTCTCTTCCCTGACTCTTCCCACCTCTGCTTGTCCATCTGTCCATATTGTCAGAAGTTTGACTTTGAAACTTCCTTCCATCATCACCACAAATGACGACCCACAACGATTCATCCTGGATATTGTGGAGATATATTGGATTCTCCGGGCCCAACCATGCAACTAGAAATTCTTCGGGAAATTGGAGAGATTTTGCCAGTCACGGCCACTGGAGACCCGGTTGTGTAGTGACCACATGAAAGATCCAGTACACTGTTGAGCTGAAATGGAAGGCAATTTCTTATAAAATTATCCTCTGGTTTGTTGAACATCGCCGCATCGATGGAAGATGCCCCATTTATAGATGATACTGAAGTGAAAAATGGTGATTTTCCGCAGCTATGTTGAATAACCAGAGGGCCCTAGAATGGTTGTGAAAGAAATGAAAGTTTAAAGGATAAACCTCTTTTTCCGTCAATGAGTGGGAAAAGGACATCTACAGTTGGCTGATCAGCCCATCAACTACCATTCCACTGTTTCCGAAAATTGGGGCAACGCCCAAATCATCCAAAATCAGACAGTTTTAGTATTGAAACCCATGGTGACTTCGGGGCCCCCATTTGAAGAAACCCAAGATAAATATATATATTTATATGTATATAAATCACACTGATCAGAATATAAATCACACTGATCAGAATGTTTGTACACAACATATATGTCTAACTACACGTTTTCCACAGCTTTTTGCACTAAAAAACACACTATTTTTTGTACAATGGGATCTCAATTTTCGTACCCAGTCGTCTGATCCTAACCCCACAGCTTCACCGGTTCCCAAGATCTCAATGAGGACAAATTCAGGTGAGGCCCAGTTTCCCTCTGTCAGTTTGCGAAGATGGCCACTTAGCTCATAGAAAGTTGGATGAACCGAACTTTTTTAAACATGGTGATTTGAAAAATAGCAATGTGAAAATTTACCGGCTATGTTTGCTTTGTAAAGCCATCAAGTCTAGTTATATTCCCCTAATCAACGTCAACCACTCACCTGCTGTAAAAGACGCGAGGGAAACAGGTCACCGACTTCGAGTCGTGCCAGTTCTAACATGTCATAGCTCATAGCCAATTCATCTAACTGGGGATATTTCATTAAAAAACGGAAGTACATTTTACATGGTTTACTCAATGGGAATTTCAGGATCCATATTCAAAAGTGGTAGCTACCTCCAATAAATCGGTTCCTGAAATGGCGATTTACCCAGCATTCCGATTTGCCAAAGTACCCTCTGGTAAACTAACTTAACTATGGAAAATCACCATGCTATTAATGGATAAATCCACTATAAATCACCATTTTCAATGGCTTTTTGTATGTTTACCAGAAAGTATCTGTTCGGAGTTTCTGAATGGTCGAGACGTGACACTTTGCCATGGCCCATGACCGAAAAATGGATGTCCCCATGGCCTCGACGGTCGTCTCCACCATCTTACCCGATGTGGTGTCAAAATAGCTATGCCATGGCCCATAGAAATCGTTGATTTACCCCTGAAAAAAAGGATGGATCTTTCCAGAGTTTTGTTAGTTTACCCATAGAAATCAATCCTTGATTTACCGAACTTCAAAATGGTGATGATCTTTCCAGCTCGTTGTGTAAACGTTTACCAGAGGGTAAATTGGGATCCTGATCCTGGTGAACATCCCCCATCTCTGGACATCCCCATTGGTGAAATCAGCCAAATCCCAGTGAAAAATCCATGTTTGGACAGCAAATCTCAGATTTCCATGAAAACTCCCGGGCCGGATTTCAATAAAGTTGCTATTTGAAAATACCGAGAGATCCCATCATCTTGTCTGGTGTATTTTTTAAACCCATCCAACTGTAGATATCCTAGGCCGATAAACCAACAGAAATCTATCAGCTCCAAATCCATGTTGATTATATTCCCCATGAATTTCACTGTCTCCATTAGATCTCCAGGTTCTGTTGGTTCCCTTGATCGATTCCCCAGTTGTGGATTTCTGGGAGAAGCCGCCCTTCTCATCGCCATGCAATCTTATAGAAGTACCTAAAAAGAGGTTTCCTTGGAGGTACCCGGTAGCCCTAGTTATCATCCATTCTTAAAATGGATTTTCCATAAACCATCCAGTTTGTGGTACCATTTCTGGAACCCCCCACACAAGTATGTGATTACCCCACTTACAATCTATTAAGCGGGATGATCCTCAAAGTAGCGTTGCTTCATCAAGTGTTGACTGTCATCAGTCTCAAACCGCAAATCCAAGTATTCACTGTCAATCACTATTAAAAACTCACTATTAATCACTATTAAATCACTATTCATCACTATGAATCTCCACAGTTTCAAAACCGTAAACACTGGCGCCATTTTTTTGGGGGGGAACATCACCAGCTGCGCCTGTGGCTTCCAGCTCACCTCAGGTGTTAAAACTGAGGGTTTTATCTGGAGGTTTCCATCTAGTCATGGGGGTACCCCAAGCTCTTTGGATGGTTGACGTGATGAAATCAGGACATTCCGGATGGTGTTTTCCTTAAATTTGTGGGTCTGATTTTCCCAATGAAATGGATGTTTTATAGGGGACTTAAGAAACCGCCAGGCTAAGAAAACGCTGGAAACTCCACTTTTGGAGGTGCCCACGATGCTGACTATGGCAGGGCGTTCCTACCACATGGTGAAAAACGAAACAAAAACTGCAGGAAATCATAGATTTACCAAAAAACCCTGCGGATGAGAATTGAATTCACCAGAATTTCGCTGCTTCAATCCAAATTTGCTTGTTGATTTTTACCTGGGGTAATTTAACAGTTTGCTATTGACAATGGCTCATTTACAGTTGATTTACCTATTCCAACTGGTGGATCTTTCCATGGCTTTTTGTTAACGTTTACCAGGCCGGGTAACTCACTGTGTTTTTATATGGTTTTTAGCTATGGGGATGATTACTAACGGGACTCATCCACGATGAAAAAACATATAAGCATTATCAAAACTCCATCCAGATTATAATAGGGATGAATTTGCATGGTTTTAAAAAAACTAATGCATGGTTGATATCTGTTAGATGATCTGGATGAATGGTCATTCATCCACTAGAAAATAACGAATAATGGCTATGGTCATTATTAATTCCATTATTAATTCCATTCTCGATCACAACATAGATATGAATCACTATCAATGGATACGAGCCACCATTACTGGCGATGGTCATCCAAATTGACCAAACTTCACTAATGGGATTCATCCACTATTATGATCATTCTCTACACTTAGCTAATAGTTGGATGAATGTTGTATGTAACTTGGTAAACTCTATGGTTTATGGTCGAATCGAACCAGCTGCTATGGTTCATAAACCAACCTTCACTCAGTCGAACTGCACTTTCAAGTACATCTTAATCTATCCCTACATATCCCTATAGAACCTATACATATGTATACATATATATATATATATATATATATGTATGTATATATATATATATATGTATGTATATATACACACATAGACATAGATATCTACATATATATCTGGGTAAATTCTCATATTTCACTAACCTGAATAGTTCGGCCATTTGGGGATGATTTCCCTAAATCTAAACCATGATTCCAGGGTTCGGGAGAACAGGGTTCGGTCATTAGTTTCCCCATAGATATCCATTCACAATATATATATATACACATACCCATAGATATCACATAGATATCTACATATCCCTATAGAAACTATACATATGTATACATATATATATACATATATATATACATATATATATATGTATATATATAGATATCTGATATCTGGGTAAAAGATCTCCTGCATCTCCTGAGAGACTCCGGCTCCAGAGTTGTTTGTCTGTCTCCAACTTCTGGGCCAAGCCTTGGCCCATTCGGAAAACCATGGGAAACTGGGAAAGACATATCGAAAAATCCGTTCAAAAACCAGAAAAAGGTGGAATGTAGTGGGAAAAACTGCTGAAAACACCATGAAATCACCATGATATTCCATTAAATCCCCTGAAAAATCACCATGATATTTTGCCAATCTTAGAGAATGATGTGGGAAATCAGAGTGCCGATTCACTGCTGAGATAATGGAACCAACATCTATGCAATACGCTTAATGGAACTACAGGGAGATATGTGATATAACCCTTATAGGATATATCTCCCTAAAACTACAATCACTTAAAATCGATATATGCTTGGTGATATTGGAATGGAAGATAGGGAATATAAGGGATATATATATAATGATATAACCAACACTACCAAGAAGAAATGGGATTTGTATGGATTTGAACCACCAATTTCCACTGGACCGGTTCCAAACTTGCGGTAGCTGTCGGTAGATTCTGGGGAACCAAATATGCTTGACCAACTCTGATCTTCCGATGGGTAATCTTGTGGCACCGATAATCTTTGGAAAATCTGGACACCTAAATCCAGAATATCTGGTTCCTACACAAATAAGATATCAATGGATTACACTGTGATGATCCCCAATAGATTGGGTAGTATAGTAACAATAGTAGTCCAGTTAATATTTGTCTATCTCAAGTTTTTCCAGTTGTTCACTGGAAAAACATCTAGAGAAAACATATCTGCTTGGGGTGCATCGCAGTTAGTAAGTGGGTAAGCATTTCGAAGTCCAGGAATTTTTCTGGGTTCTACGGGGAAAACAAATGCTGAGAGCCAACCCATGGCCCTTAGAGGGGAATATGATGATCCCAAATGTAAGCATGGATTGTTATCTGGTTGGCGGTTTTAACCATCTTGAACAATATGAAAGTCAATGAAAAGGATGACATCCCATATATGAAATGGAAAAGAATCCAGTCATGTTTGAAACCACCAACCAGTTATGAATTGACCAAACCCAAGCTCTTGTCCTGAAAAGAAAGATATTCCAATATATGTTTCCCACGATTTTCCCATATACCCTCTGGTTATGACTAACATAGCCATGGAAAATGGCCCATAGAAATAGATGGTTTACCTGGGTTTACCTATTAATAGCATGGTGATTTTCCATGGCTATGTCAGCCATAACCAGATGGTATATGTCCCATATTTATTGTTGATTTCCCTGCTATGGCATGGCATGTGGGGGACCAACCATGGAATCCAAATGGAATGGGGAATCTTTTTTTTCGATGAAGACAGGGTTTTTTAATGGGTAGGAAATTGTTTGGGGATTTTTTTTTT
>Ga0126342_10018853_pt1 | contig 11789 bp, 13 predicted proteins | sample Cyp1metagenome_FD_92528 | JGI IMG/M metagenome (GOLD analysis project Ga0126342, IMG submission 92528) | Coral microbial communities from Lord Howe Island, Old Settlement Bay, Australia - Cyphastrea 1 metagenome | ecosystem: Host-associated > Invertebrates > Cnidaria > Coral ... | reverse complement strand
TAGCTGTAGCTGTAGCTGTAGCTGTAGCTGTAGCTGTAGCTGTAGCTGTAGCTGTAGCTGTAGCTGTAGCTGTAGCTGTAGCTGTAGCTAGTGTAGTGTGGTGTAGTGTAGTGTAGCGTAGTGTAGTGTTGTGTAATTGAGCGCAGTGTAGTGGAGTGGAGTGTATTGGGCTGAAGTGCAATGGAGTGTAGCGTAGTGTTTGTGTAGTGGAGTGTAGTGTAGTGTAGGTGTAGCTTGTGTAGTGTAGTGTAGTGTATTGTAGTGTGGTGTGGTGTAATTAGTGTAGTGTCGTGTCGTGTAGTGCAGTGTAGTGTAGTGTAGTGTAATTGAGTGTAGTGTAGTTGAGAGGAGTGTAGTGTACTGGACTGAAGTGTAGTGGAGTGTACCGTAGCTTGTGTAGTGTAGTGTGGTGTAGTGTAGTGTAGTGTAGCCTAGTGGAGTGTAGTGTAGTGTAGTGTAGTGTAGTGTAGTGTAATTGAGGGTAGTGTAATTGAGTGTAGTGTAGTGTAGTGCAGTGGAGTGGAGTGTAGTGTAGTGCAGCGGTTGTAGTTGGAACTGCTACAAAACCCTCACGTTTTGCTGATTTTTGACCAGGTGCAATCCCTTGCGCCTGCCACGCGAAACGACATCTGAACGTCCAAAATTGGTCCGAACATGCGGTGCTTTTAACATTTTGACTTGGAAATGTGCTTCGCCGCACAACGGCGTGCACTTTTTCGACATCTCAACTCCCAAAAGTGGTCCGGGAATGGTGTGTTTTGTACATTTTGACTTGGAAATGTGCTTCGCGCCACAACTGCGTACACGTTTTCGACATCTCAACTTCGAAAAGTGGTCCGAACATGGTGCGTTTTGTTCCAAACTTTTTTTCTCGCACCTGCATCTTCTTTCTTCTCACTCTTTCTCTTCTCAGATCTTCTCTCTTCTGCTCTTCTGCTCTCTGACTCTTCCCAGCTCTGCTTTTCCATCTGTCCATATTGTCGGAAGTTTGACTTCTAAACTTCCTTCGATAAGGTATGTGCAAGCGTCGCAACAGACCTGTTTCCGTAGCATGGAACATTTGTTAGCGTAGCATCTCAGGTATGTGCAAGTGTAGCAACAGACCTGTTATACTGTAGCACGGAACATATGTTAGCGTATCATCTCAGGTATGTGCAAGCGTAGCAACAGACCTGTTATACTGTAGCATGGACCATTTGTTAGCGTAGCACCTAAGGTATGGGCAAGCGTAGCAACAGATCTGTTTCCGTAGCATGGAACATATGTTAGCGTAGCATCTCAGAGCGTAGCAAAAGATCTGTGTCCGTAGCATGGAACATGTGTTAGCGTAGCATCTCAGGTATGCGCAAGCGTAGCACCAGATCTTTTACCGTAGCATGGAACTTCTGCTATAACCAAAACTACAATGCTTTGCGTAGCATCAAAACATATCATAACGGTTACTCATTACGCAGAGGACAGGACCGTTATTAGCTCACCCCGGCCCCAACCCACCGCACCCCACCCCGCCCCTTGTTAGCGTAGCATCATACCCATAACGCAAAGCACAGGAATATCATTAGCCCCACCCCACCCTGCAGTCATGTCATCATGACGTCTTGGCTCCGGAAAAGGCAGAAAATCAGGAGCGTCCACTGCGTCCATCAAGCCTAATCAGCATCACCGGAATAAACACTGCGGCTTATCCCGGCAAGAGACCCCAAACAATGCATAGTTAGGATTAAAACGAAAAGATAGGAAAAAAACTAAAGTCATCAGTGGCTGCAAGCTAGCACAAGAAAGACACTAGTAGCGACAGCATGGTGTTCATTGAGGTTGCTCTCTGGAAAAAGATACCAGGTTGAATTCTACAGGTTCCCTTTCTGAAGACCTATGTCTAAGATCTTGCGCAAGATCTCCTTGACAGATTCTCTGTAAAAAGAACTATGTAAAATCCCTGTGTAAGCCTATGACTATCTACACTAAGTTTCTATAAGAGATTTCTACAGAAAAAAACTGTAAGGCATCTCAAAGTAAGATTTCTGTTCAAAGATCTATAGACGAGCTCCGATCAAAAACTCTGCTCACCTCACCAGATCTCTACACAAGATATCTAAAAAGGTCTCCCCGCAAGATCTCTGTACATGATCTCTGTACGAGCTCTATATGGGCAAAATCTCTGTAAGAGATCTCTTGGCAAGATCTCTGCACACATTTCTACAAAAAGTCTCTTGGCAAAACCTCTGGACAAGATATTCACATATTCTATAAAAGATCTCTTGGTAAGATCTCTTTCTGAGACCTCTGTACAAACTCCCTATAAAAGCTCTCTTGACAGGAATTATATGGAAGGAGCTCTTGGCAAAATCTCTGCAACAGACCTCTATACGATGTCTCTGTACAAGGTCTCCTTAAGAGGTGTCCTGGCAAAATGTCTGTACAAGATCTCTAGAAGAGCTCTCTGTAAGCAAGATCTCTGTAAAGAGACTGTTGGCAAGATCTCAACACATCTCTATGAAGTGTCTCTGTACGAAACCCCCTATGAAATCTCTGTCTAGCAGAATTCTCTTAGCAAGATTTACGTAAAAAGCCTCTTGGCAAAATCACTGCAGCGGATCCGTATGCAGTGTATCTGTACAAAATCTCCAAAACAGGTGTCCTGGCAAGATCTTTGTGTATTGTTTTAAAAATAGATGTTGTCTCGGCAAGACTCTTGAAGAGATCTCTGTACAAACTTTATACCAGAGCTCTTTTGGCAAGATCTCTGTAAGATACCTTTTGACAAGATCTCTGTACAAGATCTCGAACTCCCTGTAGGCAAGATATCTGTAAGGCGCCTCTTGACAAGATCTCTGCAACATATCTCTACGCAATGTCTCTGTACTATACAAGATCTCTGTAAAAGCTCGTTTGGCAAGATCTCTGTAAGAGGCCTCTTGGCAAGATCTCTGTGCAAGATCTCTACAAGAAATCCCTGTACGAGATCTCTGCAAAAACCCTCTATAAGAGACTTCCTTGTCAAAATCTCTGCACAAGATCTCCTTGACGATCAAAATGAGCACCGCGCCACAGCGAGAGCGATCTGACAGACCCAACGTGACGAGAGGATGGCGCGAGCAATGTCAAAATTCGAAGTACGCCACAGCGAGAGCGATCTGACAGGCCCAAAGTGAAGAAAGGGTTGCGTGGGCGATCTCAAATCACAAACAGCGAAAGCGATCCGATGCGAACGAAACGACTACAGGGGTGCACGGGCGACCTCGCAATTCCCACCGCGCCACAACGAGAGCTGCCTGAGCGACCCACGCGACAAGAGGGTCCGGAGTTGCACATGTAATAAGTTTTCACAAAACATTGCGCCCGCCATGACGAATAAACATTGAAAAAGTAGCCTTCCTCTCAAAACTTGAGAATTGACAAGGAAGTAGTCTTGTTTGAAACAAAAAAATATCAGTGCAAAGCTGCTGGTTTCCTTGAAAAGAAAACAGTATTCTGGCAGACAACACGATGACTCTTCAACAGAGGCCATCTGGCCAAATTAGAATAATTCGCACCTCGTCAGAGTGGTGTGTGCGCTTTGGAGCTTGCGTGCTAGTGGTGCTGCAGGGTGCCGCTGCAAAGTGCTGGTTCAGGGTGCTGTGGAGCTTGCCTACCGGTTCCGCAGGGTGCCGTTGCAGGGTGTCGCTGCAGAGTTTATGCTTCTTCAGGGTGCTGCTGTCAGAGTGCTGTGTGCGCTTTGGAGCTGACTTGCTGGTGCTGCTGCAGGGTACGGGTGCAGGGTACTACTGTCAAAGGGCTGTCTGCATCTTAGGAACTTGGGTTCTGCTACAGGGTGCTGCTGTCAGAGTGCGGTGTGCGCTATGAAGCTTGGGTACTGGTATCGCTGGCGTAATTTAGAGAAAAAAACATGAAAATCAATGCAATGTACTCCAGTATAACAACTCAAATATATGGAGATATAGAGAGAGAGAGAGGGAGAGAGATGAACATGTTTATATTCGATTTTTGGATGAAACACATACACATTACACATCATGTATATTTATATGTATATATATATACACACAGCCCTATGGCAATCTGCAAGCCTTTAGTTCAAAACTCCAAACCCCGTGCTTCGGTTTGCTGCTCCATCTCGATTCGCGTTTTACCCATCCACCTGTTAAAAAAAAAAAACCTCAGCCATGACCAACTTACAGCCTGCAAATAGCATTCGAATTTGCGAACAAACGGTTGGGTATGGTTGGGCATGATTGTGTCAAGCCAGCCACAACCATTTGATTCAAATGAATCGCGGCTGCCTCGTTTCTCCCACGTGAGTCAGAGCCGGCAATCACCAACTTCTGGACAGCGAATGAAACAAAGCTGCGAACAAAACACCGAATTCGATCTCACATATTTCCCTAGACAGTTGTGCCCTGTGCCTCAAATTTCTTGATATATGCTTTTCGTACCTATTGAAATGTTAATTTCTTCTCCGCTTACAAGTTGTTCAAACTTTCAAAAGTGGGTACAAGCGGTTACAAGCGACTGACAATAGTATGTATGTAAGCTAATCGACCCGGTTCCCCAGACTAGGAATAGTTGTCATGATGGTTGCATGTTGTTCGACACCTCTACGGGAATTTTGACAATATAAATTATAAACATCCAATGCAGGTCCCTTCGCAAACTGATGGGTCAGCAACAAACTATTAAATCAATTACCCTCTGGTTATGTCAAAATAGCTATTGAAAATCACCATTTTTCATGGGAAAATCCACTATTTCTATGGTCATTTTCAATAGCTATTTTGACATAACCAGAGGGTAAATCCCATAATTTGCCATTCTTGGCCATGTAAGTTGGGAAATGAATCCGTCTTCTTGGTGTTTTTCAATATCTACTCTTCATGGAAGACGATGATTTCCATGATTTCCATCAATCTTGCTGGGAACTGCCGAAGTCGAAACGAAGCGAAGGCGAAGGTTCCATTTCCAAGGACCACACCACGCCTCAGCAGAGATCCTTGAAAACACATTATACTCGTTATACTTATTACGCACATCTGCGCGTCCATTGAAATCGCTGGATCAATCTCCCACTACTTAAAATGGGAGCTATACTACGCACATCTGCGCACTGTCCATTGAAATCGCTGGATCAATCTCCCACTACTTAAAATGGGAGCTATACTACGCACATCTGCGCACTGTCCATTGAAATCGCTGGATCAATCTCCCACTACTTAAAATGGGAGGAGCAACCCGCGATGCCTTATATCCCTGCGCCAGATGACGCATGAGAGTGTGAAAATGTCAACAGTGACTACGAAAAGTTTGTCCGGTTCGACGGAACTACGAGACATCACAGAGCAAATTCGTTTACAGGACTTGTTTCACGCACGTATTGTGATATTGTGATAATACAAAATAACACATATTGGATAGCATAAGCCCAAAGAATCATCAGTCATTTTCCACATTGGCAACAGCTTTCAGCTGAATCGGTCACGGCTGTGCCGTGAAAACATGGCTTCACGTCACGTCAATGGAAGACTCAAGGGCCTTGGAACCCAGCAGATGGACAAGTGAACGGCGGCAGCAGCAACAGCAGCAGTGACAACCAGTTCTTCTTTTAAAGTTGCAGCAGTTGAGAAGGCACCGACAAATTCACCTGTTTCCAAAATTGCCATTGTCATTTGGAAAATGCTTTTCTGGTGCCTAATTTTTTGGACAAACCCCATTTACTGACGAATATGTTCAAAAAAATCAATGGTTTTAGCAACTGGTGTCCCGGTGTCCTTAACATCCAGTAAGGTTAGATACATTCACTGAGTAACTTACAGTACCCCATGTACCCCTCCGGTTTTTTGGGTAGGGTAACTGTCAAGTACCGCCCATGGGGTCATTCCCCACCCAAGTCGCCTTGCCACCTTGCCGCAGCGGCGCTTTGCGGTCTGCTTCGTGGAACTTTTCCAAATACACAGGTGACCTCGATCAGTCGATCATCAAAAAACAAAATCCGCTGGAGGTTTCCCAAAATCCACTGGTTGCCATCGTTGTTGAAGTCATACATTCGTGGTACTTTTTTAGTGGTAAATTTCACATTAGTGGTACTAATTTCAGCTCTATATGGTACTTTAGTTTCAGCTATAGTTTTTACGCCCTTTTTCATCCTTTTTCATTTCTTGATGGCAATTTTGGGGTTTTTTTCAGCATTTCCGGATAAACCTAGATAATGGAATGTAATCACTCTGGGAACGTTGAAGGAAATTGAATCCGCAAACGGTTGGAAAATCACTCTCTGGCTGGTAATACCATATGTATACATATATATATATGTATACATGTATTTATATATATATATATACACATATGACATATATATGTATATATATATATATATATGACATATATATATACATACATATATTACATTACATTACATTACATTACATTACATTACATTACATTACATTACATTACATTACATTACATACATACATATATATATATATACATATACAAGTTGTGTGATTATGCATGTGTAAGAATACATCTTAAAGTCTATCAACCTAGAATCTTCGTGCAGCCCAGAAGAACCACTGCTCAGGAATTAAGGCACAGATTCCTGCTAGGACCCTGAGGCTATCAGCAGTCACAGCTAAGTTGCAGTGTGCACAGTTATCACCATCCTGTCAGGGTGTCTGGGCTGTGTAGGAGCCATATGTCTTGGTTCGCTTGGTTTCTGTCATGACTTTTCAAGCCAAACAATCGAGGCAGATGGGGGGATCCCCCACGCAATCCTGTCCAATTACTTCGAAAAGTCCACTGCCACTGCCATGTGAAAAGTCTGTCAAACTCTATGGAATAATATGTCAACCGTTTGATAAGGTCATGCTGCGATGATCGCTCAGTCTACCCAATTAGAGTCCGTCCAAAAATAGGATGGTACTAAACGGCCATAGTTGGGGTTATACCCCATGTGTAGACACACCGGAAAATTGTATGGTTGGTTACATATCCCATATCATATCCAGTTATATGCCATTACATATTCCAGAAAGTTTTATATGATAGTATGACATAATTTATATATATATATGTGTGTGCATATATATATATATATACGTGTGTATTTATATATCCATATATATCCCATATGTGCCATGGTCAGAATATGGCATATGGGTTGTGGTCACCCATCTCATGTTGGGAATCCCAACACAATGGGTATCTAAATCCCTATGAAAATGGATTGATGACCAATCCCTCCCATGGCACCATGGGTTTCCTAAAATATGGCTACCCCAGACCTTTGGTTTTCCCATTGATAGTGGCCAATTTTGGATGATTTTGGGGTCCACCAGTTTAGGAAACCTCCATACCCATATGCTCCATGTATGGTATATTTACCTACATTTGCCCTAAAAATCACCCAAATGTAGGGAAATATACATAAATATACCATACATGGAGCATATGGGATATATTATCCCATATTATCCCATAACACCTCCTCAATCTGCACATTGAACCTATATCCCCTGTGAGATCTCTCCGCCAGCCTTGCATCCACGAGCTTTGCGAACCTCAGCAGTGAAAGGCAACAAGGATGATTGAAAAAGGTCATTTAAGGACGGAGCCTCATGCTTTTGACCTGACATATATATATATAATGTATAATACATGTATAATACATATGTATAATATTGTATACTACATGTATATTGTATAATACATGTATCATATAATTATATATTGTATAATACATGTATACGCACATTTCTCTATACATACGTATATAATATGGGATTGAAACTAAATTTCCTGAGTTTTGCTGGATCAAACAAACTCAAGGACTTAGTACAGATTTATACAAAGTTAGGACATGACTTTGTACCCAGAAGTTTCAAGCACCCACCTGGTGGGCTGCATCTGAGGCACATATTTGCACGCAGCTTGGCAGTTGTGAGGATGACCTTCACTTCCTTCGGTCGTGCTGATTTTTTGTGCGCAAATCATAGATGACTGCGTCTTCCATGGTTTTCTTTGGCAAGTATCCACGCATTTATCCATGCAATTCACATGTGGTAAATATTATGATATTAGACAAATATAATTATGTATGTATGGAGGTTTCCCGAAATGGGACCCCCAAATCATCCACACTAGTTGGAATTTCCATTATAAGCCAGCTATTGGGGTACCCCCATGGATTGGAAACCCCCACTGCTCGTGCGATGTATGTAACATTTGCGCCTCTCATCTCCCAAAGTCTCTTGTCCGGGGTCTTTGCGAACGGCTATGCTTCACAGGTACACAAGTTGTAACCGTGGAACCACTTGAACCATCTAAAAAAGCCTCGTTTTTTGATGGTTTTTCATCGCCAAATCATCTATGACATGAATCAGCATGTTGCTCCAAATCAGCACACCCCACCGATGAATAGTCGAGTCATCCAAATCCCTTTCACTGGACAGGCATGCCCAAAAAAAACATCAAAAAAAAAACCAAGACATCCCAACACTCCAAGAATTGGTTCTCTTAAGATGTCTTTAGTCTTTAGAATGGAGATTCACAAATTTGAACACCACATTGGTTTTCCCAGTCTGGCACCTCGAGAAGGTCTCATTGTCTCAACTCCTGCACCCCCGTCGACCCTCGTTTTTTCTTCATCGATCACTTGGGGGGTTCCATGAGGTACCCCAATAGCTGGATGGTTAATAATATTTAATATTGCGATGGAAAATCCTGTTAGAATGGATGATTTGGGAGTGCCCCCATTTTAGGAAACCTCCACTTCAGCACCAGTGGTGCTAAGAAACTTCTTTCCAGGCTGTGGCAATATCCCGATCCAACAAGGGTGGAGCATCCCAAAGAAATCCATCAGTCTTTTGGGAGTTTCGCGCCGTCCAGAATGACGCTTGAGACACCATTCCCCAGGAAACAATGTCGGTTTGTCTGAAATTGGCTACCTCTTGCTACCTCAGCTACCCCGTGCTTAAAAAAAAAGTCCAGGTGGCGTGTCATCTAGACTGCTGCGTAAAGAAACGGCACCACCACATCACCATCCTTGAGTCTCAGTATATACCCAAACTTCTCCTTTAAAGTCTACAAGGAAGGCCGCTGCCTTTTGCACTTAGATGTTTTTGCAAACCATTGCGGTGATAAATCCCCAAGAACGATCGCCGCTCCGTCCTGTGATGGTTACAATTCCGCTCACAGCATCCATTGAAGCCTGCATCAGGTGGAGTCGAAACACCTGTACGAAGATGATTCGTTGTACTTATCAACAGTAGTGTGTGTGTGTGGTAAACCCAATAGAACCCCAATCATAAACAGACCGGGGATGGTTTATATTTATCCATTTATGGTCATAAATTGAGGATCGCTTATATAACTTATCTAATTGGATCTAATTGGTGGTTTCAACCCCCTGAAAAATATTAGTCAGTTGGGATCATTATTCCAACTATTGGGGATAATAAAAGCCATGTTCCAAAACACCAACCAGTTATATATATATGCTGAAATTGCCAAAAGCTCTAACTTGTGTTGCGTGGATCTGATCGGCTGGTGACTCGTCACCCAACAAGTTGCGTTGCGGAGACAGGACCCAATGGATGGCCCCTGGAGTGGCTGTCGAAAGTGGGTACCCAATAGTACCCAATGTGTGGAAGGTTCACTCCAATATCTCTGGCTGCAGGTCCATGACACGACATACCCATTTCAAGTTGCCCCCCACTTCACAGTCGATCCTGGTAGAACGGTACATCCTCCGGAAAAAACTCCACCTGCAGATATGGCATGCTATCAGTTTCGGGGTCAATGCGATGTTTTTGTTGGCCTTGCACACTCTTGCAGTTCTTATTCTAAACGTCTCTGAATGTCCGTGACCAGTGACTTAGCAGTCCTTGATGATACAGGTGTCACCATCGCAGGTGTCCTTCAAAAATACCATAAAATACCTATCTATGCAAGCCTTGAAATCGTGAGTTGGTGCAGGATGGTGCAGGATGGTTCTTTACAGTATCAGCCATATTTGGCCTTGTACGTGGCCCTGTGCACCGAAGTGGTTGGCCGAATAGGATCGGAGCCGGAGCATTTTAGAGGGCAGAACGCAGAACCAGATTCAAAAGACTTCAGTAATAACCCAATTTCCAGGATTTAAAACAAAACAGTGTTTCCAACAAGTGTGTTTTGTCAGTTCGCAAAGTGGAGACAAATGTGGATTACTTTGAAGCACCCACGTCCAAACCATGATCTGCTTGCAGGCCTGAGTGAATGAACTGGCTGTTGTCTTCCTGCTTGTCATGCCACTCGCGATTGGAGAGGCTGCAACAGGGGGCCAAGTGTCGGAGAACGGGCCATCCTGCACAGAAATCAAGATGACTCTGGCGCGAATCATGAGGAGCGGAAAGGGTTCCCAACTATCAACCACCATCAAGCGTGACAACCCACTTGCACTTTGAGAAATGATCTTTAATTTTATGGTATGTGGCGAAATGGAGTGCTCAAGAATGGAGGGAAAACTGCACGAAGCACGAAACTGGATGTATCTGACAATTATTAATTATATAAGTCCATCGTTTGACCAAATTTGTTGTCCTATCAAAAATTACCATTTTGATGGGTAGGCTCCATTTTCAAACACAGCCAATATATCCCAGATCATACAATCCGCTTGCATTCAAGGTGCCGAGGCGTGGTAGTTCAAGGTCTGACCAACGAGTGAAACAAATGTTTCATGGTGCAGCTTCAGCTGGCGGGGGCAATGTTCGCCCGGACAGACCGCCAAACAGTGCCAAAACTGTAGTAATTTATATACACCTTTTTCATGTCAGTACAACATCGTTTTGGACCTACATGTCCGCAGCATGGGCTCAACTTGAATTCAACTTTGGACAACAAGAGTTCGTACTGGGCATTGTTGGGACATGTTCCCCATGTTGGGCCTGTGTTGGGCCCAACTTGTGCGGCCGTTGCCCCCACACAGGACCAGGTTGCGTCATGTTAGACACGACTTGCGCCCACACGGCCAAGTTTGACCCCAGTCGGCTTAGGTTGGGCCAAGTAGGCCCGTGTCCTTCACCCCGCGTCCCCTGCTACCCATACTATTCAACTTCGAAAAGCCGTCCCTGACCCGCATAGTAACCCGTCCCGCTTCCAGCCCGTAGCCTTTCAAATAATCGGGGTGCGGGCGGTGCTCGTCGCGAAGCGACTAGAACTAGCTTTTAAATATCCCAGTATGTTCCCAATAAATCCGCGTCAAATGGTTGCTTTAATCATCTTCAATCGCCAGTAGGAAGTGACTGGCATGAAAGGCCGGCAAGATCCTTGTAGGAGGAGCTTCCCTTGCTCTTGGCCTCTGGAAGACTGGTGCGGCTGAAATTCTGGGATGCAGAAGATGGGAATAGATCAAGTAGAACTAATGGAAAGTTTGTTCCAAGTGATCTATGATACGAGTGGAAGGAATCATCTGCATTCATCTGCAACATTCGACTAGTTAAAGCATGTTAAAGCCACTTCGAGGTGTCAAATATAATGACAGTTTTTGCCCCTTCTGGTATATACAAAGAAAACCGGGGAGGAAAGGTAACTCAAATGTCTGATGGAGACACGTCCAATAATGCCCAGATCCACCAGCTGATTTGATATGAAGTGCATCCCAGGTCGGTCAAACCCTCAGGTTCTGGTGTTTTTTCCCCACCTGCCAGGTGAGGGTTGTTAGATTTTATGTCAGTTGCCTGCTCCTCTCCTCTCCTCCTCATCTCCTCCTCCTCTCCTCCTCCTCCTCCTCGTCGTCCTCCTCCTCGTCCTCCTCG
>Ga0126342_10018852_pt1 | contig 11789 bp, 11 predicted proteins | sample Cyp1metagenome_FD_92528 | JGI IMG/M metagenome (GOLD analysis project Ga0126342, IMG submission 92528) | Coral microbial communities from Lord Howe Island, Old Settlement Bay, Australia - Cyphastrea 1 metagenome | ecosystem: Host-associated > Invertebrates > Cnidaria > Coral ... | reverse complement strand
GGCAATGAGGTCTGGAACACAGGTGGCTTCATCAATTGGCCAACTGGCTATGATGCCCTGCATGGCACCGAATTAGGCGGTAAGGCCCGAGACGAAGATCAGCGTGCCATCGGAGAGTGAGGATACTGAGAGAGCTTATTGATGTTGACTGAAACTGTCGTACATATTTTAAATCCAGCAAGCATTGCACGCATTCAGGTTATTTCACATTTTCTTCTTCTGCAATTGTCATTGTTTTCATTTCATTGTTGCTTCAATTGATTGATGACTTAGCTTGGATGAACAACGCTTCCAGAGTGAGAGAACACTGCTTGATGTCTGAGAAACGGAGCAGCTGCGAAGCCGGTAAGCCAGCATCAGAGCGTTGGCATAGAGCGGCATAGAGTGGCATAGTTGCTGAGATCTCTGTCATGTTTTCGGAATCGGATGCTGATGGTTTCAGGCTCATTGCTACTTAGTCAGGTCTTCCCGGTAGACCCCGCCGTGTCTGCCGCTGTTTTCCTTGTGCAAAGCCCTCAGGTTGCTAAACTGCAGAAACAGCACTGGAATTCTCTGGAATGCCTCGGCTCGTCCAAAATCAATGCTTTTAAAAGAAACAACAGGCACGATGGCCCATCGGGACTCACGATCTCCGAAAAACAGGGAGATAAACGAGGAGATGGGTAATTCTTACACTTGGGGGACCTGTACACCTCGAAGATCTTCCATAGTTGTCGTTTTTCTTCTCCACTTATGATCACTTGTGGATGATTATATATATATATATATATATATTTCATATTTTTCCATGAGTGCATGGATATTCCCCCATATTTTGATTCCCATTTTGGATTGCGAGAGGGTATGAAAACTTCGCCGAGGTATCAATGGCTGGCATGTCAAGGCACTCGAGATGGGGTTGGGATCATAACCATTTGAAACCATCATTTACTATATTCCATTATGATCCATTATGTAATGTCAGTAATATCCATGAATCCTCATGGAGACATCCTGTGCTGTGCCAGGTGCTTGGCCGTGCTGCTGCTCCTTTCCCTCAGCGATGCCCAGCTGATGCGTCGCGACTCCTCTCGTGCGGCGAGCCGCCGATCGCGGCTGCAGGGAGCGCTGAGGGAAGCGCTGGCGAAGGTCTCGGCTGAGCAGGTCCTGTTTGTGGAGGACGGTGATGCGGCAGAGGGTTGACCGTTGACCCCATGGAATGAAGGGCCTTTTGGGGATGGGATGATGAAGGATGGGACCGATGGGAATGGGGGAGGACAAAGCCACTTGGTGGCACGTGTTTGTAGCCGTTTTGGGTTTTTCAGACATTGAATTTCATTGATGAAGTCAAACTAAAAGTGATTGGTGGTTTGAAGGAACAGAAACATGAATGTTTAAGCCAAAGAACAATGGGTCATTTGTGACCACCTTCACCAAGGCTTCTGGACAGTGTATCTATTACTGTCGGATTTTTCCATTAAAACTCCGAGTTTTTCAGGATTTTTCCATGAAACATCAACAATCACCATGGATTTCCCTCTGGTTTGATTGCCAGGGGGTAAACCGGGTAAACTCCCACTTTTCCAGTTCAACCACCATTTATCTTTGGTTAACTAAACAATGGTTGCTTCAAGCACCATTTTTGTCGGGAAAAGGCACCATTTTTGTTGCTTTAAACCACTGGGAAGGGATGAAGAATTGCTTGCGAGGAAAGCCTACGTGACAGTTACGAGGCCTTTCCCAAAGATGCGAAGGGCAACCTGCCACCGCATTCGGCCCTGCCAGCCTTGGCGCGGGCATACTTTGCCAAGGCGCTGCCAAGATGAGATTTGGATTAATGGGACTTAATGGGACTTACTGGAAACTAATGACTAGAAATTAAATGGACTTAATGGAACTTCATGTGATACATAGCTACCATAAAAGGACAACCGAGTTTCCAAATTAAGTCTCAACGGGACACAAAGAGTTTCTAAATAAACCGGACTTAATGGGACTCAATGAATACATATCATATAATGGGAAAGCATCTAGATCAAACATTCTCAAACCTTCCCCAAAATCCGGTTGAAGGAACTGGCAGTCTGTTGACCTCAACGCTCCAGGAGCATGGCTGGTTGATCCGTGGCTTAGAGAGCCCAGGCGCTCCCATCATCGCGCCGGGGGAGAGCTATCGCGAAGCAACGCAAGGCCATGGAGCTGGAGATCTCTATGAGGTTCATGCTCTGCAGGCTGGGGAAGGATGGAGATTTGGTGAAGGTGGTGAAATATATTCAAGATATTTCAGGATCATTGTTGATGCTGACAATTCTTGCTATGATTATCCGGATCATTTTTGAGTGATGATGATTAGTAGCGATGATTAGTGATGATTAATCATGATTAGTGGTTACTATGTTGATTTGATATGTTTTTTTCCTGTCCGATCATAGACGTGCTTAATTATTATTAGCTATGCTAATCAGATACTAGGATTTATGAGCTCCTATAATTTTATTGTGATTGCTGGTATTAACAATACTATGATATTCCCTATTATTAGAGTAACAGACTATTATGATTATCATTGTAACATATTGTAACATATTATCAGACATTATCATTGTCAATTTCCCGCCAGGACAAGGCTCCGGAGCTGGCTGCCGCCTTGAAGGAAGCGGCCCTGAGTCCCGTGGCCAGCTCTCGAGGAATGTCCTTGGCGGATATCTCCCAGACGGTGGCAGCGCTGGAACAGAGCCTGGGATAAGAGGTTGGAAAAGGATGGCAACTTTAGTTTTTGTTCTTTTGGGGATTGCGGATGATTGCGGACATTTGCGGAGCACTTTTTTCTTGAAACGCTTTCGGAAAAGGAACATTCACACTTGGCGACCTTTATTCCTCTAATTTACCCGTTTACCATACGGTACCGATTTCAAGCCACGAAATTGGCTTTTCTTAGCCTTACAAAAGATTTTTTAGCCAGGTAAATAGTTTCAGCCTCGTTACAGGTCTGCTTAGCCTCGAACTTATGTTTATTTTTCAAACACGAAAAAAACAAAGTCGAATTAAAATCGCCAAAATATCTAATGAATCAAGTCTCTGTGCCGCAAAATCAAATGAACATTTCTTGTCGCTAAAAGATTTAATGAAAAAGAAAAGGCTGCCTGGTACAACCTAGTGAAAGGAAAGGTTGTTCCGGTAGAATGTATGACCAAGGAAAGGCTGCCCGGTAAAATCTAATGAAGGGGACACTCTCATCAACAAAATCGAATGGAACAGGGAAGGTGCCCGGTAAGACCCAACGAGAAAGGTTTCCAGTCCGGTAAAACATGACAAAGGCAAGGCCCGGCAAATCTGATGAAACTGGAAAGGTTGTCCAGAAAGGCCTAATGAGCCCATGCCAACTTGTACGAAATACCCATCGCCAGGCCTGGGCTCATCGGTTGCCTTGGAGGACCGGCATGGGCCTTGCAGAGGGGCATGTGGCAGGTAAAATGGTGGTCTCAGGCAACTACGCTTGTTTTTCGTGGGCTTGGGATAAACATAGTGATTTGGGAATTCTTTTGTAGATAAAAACCGCTGAGCCCCCGGGATATTGAAGTGCTTGGTTGTGAAGAAGCTAACTGATGGCGTGATATATTTTCTTTCTGTTTTCCCACCATGGGGAAGAGCTGTTTCAGACAGAATTGAGATGTCCAAATGAAACAGAAAGCCAAATTTTGTTTGTGGTATGCTTGTCACCAACACTTGATTTGCCCTCCAGCAACAGCAGCGGCCACATTTCTAATCCAATTCCCCTGCGGCAGGAAAGTTACCGCACATGAATGTGCGTAGTTCAAACCACATGAGCCACATCCTTGAACTTAGCTTCATCAGAGAACGTTAATCGTCAGTGTTTGACCAACAGACATTTGAAAAGTTGTTTATCGGCGTGGATTAAAAATAAACAGTTTCTTTGAGCCACCCTTGCTCTGAGGATCCTGCTCGAGCGTCGCCGTTGGGCCCCAAAGAGCAGCAGAACGGGACAATTTTTTGGTTCTGTTGGGGGATTTTCCGGACTACAAACCATTGCATTTGATAGGGGGGGAACCTTGACTGGCCACCATGCCCACAGACGGCGATTTCAAAAAACAAACACCACCATCGGGATCAACGAGTGATTGAGTCTTGGCCATGTGAATTTCCCAAGGACCCGATAAATGAATTTCTGGTATTGTATTCATTATAGCCATTCAATCAGGTGGCAACCTTCCAACCTTCCGGAGACTTGGGACATCTCGAGACTGTGCTTTCACTTCTGAAAGACAACCAAGTGAATCCTGTACATGTGCTGAAAGCTCAAGATTTTATTGGAATTGACAAAATCAGACATTGAGGAACTTAAGTTGAGGTGTAAAGCTTTCTATTCTTTCTACAAGTCCAGTAATCGACCCATGAATCCTAGTTTGCAGACTCCGGTCAACAAGCATCACGCATCTACTGTTTGTGGATCATGTCTGAGGAAACCATGGAATCAATTTTGCTATGATCTCCCATATCAAAACAGGAGTACCGAAAGAAATTCAAGAGTGTTTCAAGTATAGAATATATGGGTTTTATGCTTTCCTATGTTTTCCAGATTTCCACCTGTTCGTTCTCTACGGCTCGGGTTTGCCAAATATACATATATATATATACATATTTACATATATATCTATATATACATATATATATACATTTATATATATATATACACATATATATATATATATATCTTTATTTAACCTTTGGTTTTCACCATTTTTTCATGTTCGATGCACGACTTTCAGATTTCGTGAATCTTCCAATATATGTAGCTTAGTTTACCTCTGGATAACCCTGCGAATCAATAGATCATTTATAGAACAATCAACAAATCGTGTTTTTTTTGAAAAACAATTTTCATTTCCTTCGCCTTGCAAAAGGCGCTGCTCGGTCTGACATTGGTGGATGGGCCCCCCTATAAGGTCATTTCACAACCTTAGGCCTTTCAAGGCAACAGACCCCGCAAGAAAGCATATAAAGTTGCCAAGCAGTGACCAGTTGACTCAAGACTGGGTCAAATGCATGACCAGTGGCCTCCGCATGTAAGTGGGTTTCACACATAAATTGGTGTGGGAAAATACGATGGTCCAGCATGTCCGGCCATCGTGTTTTCCCACATGGTTCTCGAAACCAAGAATCCCACGAACTAGCCATCAACTGCCTGATTCTTTTTGACGTCACGCTGCATGGGTCTTTTAAATATGTGTAAATTACATATACCTTCAAAATTTCAAACGTTGATAATCTGTTGTTTGGTTTCAGAGGATGTTTTCAAGTAAAGAAGCCGCGCGCACCTGTTTCAAGAAGAAGTCAAGTGAACAAGCTTCAAAAGTAAATCTATTTGTGTGCAGGTTGTTTCAAAAGACAGGTTGTCTCCGGTAAAATATGAGTCCTCATTGGCTAGTTGAATAGAGCTTGAGTTCGGATTGCCTGCATCACAGTATATATGGAACGGCCTGGCAGCTCAAATCAGTACGGGGTCTCTTGTCTTGGGGAATACGGCCTCCTCAACAATTTCTCCTCATGTCTCGGAAGCCCATTCCTCAACAGGAGAGGTGGAACCTGAAACTCCTTTGAGAGAATCGGGGGAATCGAAGATCATCCAACGCCCAAAGCCTGAGTGCCCACACTCCCATGCCAGCAGGTGCAGGAGGAAGATCAGGACCGCAAGTCGCCAAAGAAGGGAATCCATCGCAGCGGGGTCTCTGAAGTGTGGGCGCGCAGGGCCGCATCAAAGGCATACTTACAACCCTGCCCCCAAACCTCATCAAAAGAAACACTTACACCATCTTTACCCCAAGCCTCAAGCCACGCACGATCCGCATCTGCACGAGTGTGACATTGCGTCCGAAATTACCAAGGTGCGTTTACAGTCTCATTGAAACTTTGGTGAGTGGGGATATATAGTTCACTTGATCTGCTTCCGTTGCCTGGTGATAGATAGGTACTGGCATCTCTACTAAAGTGTTGGACTTTTCAGCCGAGAAGCGCGAACTTTTTGTTGTTCGCTGAGCAGCCGTGTGCGAGAGATCAGACAGAAGACTTGGAACGCGCTGCTGCTGCAATAGGAGGTACAGCAAGAAGGGCTAAAAGCATGTGGTGTGCGACGAGTTGCTTTTTGACCATCGCAAGGAGCTGGGATCTGAGTTTGTTGGCTTTCTAAGATTTCAACAAGCATATGGCCACAATAAATCTTAAAGTACGGAGGTGATTCTTCTCTGGCTAAAGCACTGGAAGGTCATCAGCCACATCGGCAAAAGTACTGGTGCAGGCCATAATGTCTGGTACAGAGGCAAGATGATGCCGTTTGATACACTGGTGGCAATGTTTTGCTCTTCGATCAACTGTCGACAATCTCTCATATTTCTACGTGGTAGCATCGCTTGCGAAAGTTGTGTCAGGATGATCTGTTGGTTGATTTTGTATTTTGGCCCTCAGGGTTTGTGACACTTCGCCGCTTCCACCAAAAAGATGCAGTTGCATTATTCAGATTGCAGGTCTCGAAATGGTTGGAGATGTTACAATGATCATAAATGCATATAAATGCTATGAGGTTCCGGCTTGATTTCAGCGTCTCTGAACTACATTAGCAGTATGATTTGCAGGGTGCATTGTGTAGCAGGTCAGTGCCGGCGAAGTTCTGAGCTCGCAGGCTTAATCATTTTTGATTCTAAAGAGGAATTCTTTACCTGGAGGAAACCTTGTTCATTAGATCCGAGAGTAGGACTATCCTTATTCATTAGCTTTTACCGAGTGGGCCGCTGTTTCATTCAAATTTATAGAAGAAACATTTTTCACTAGTTTGTTTCGAAAGCAGGACTATCTCTATATTCATTAGATTTTACCGAGTGGGCAGCTGTTTCATTAAAATTTACGTGAGGTAGACCTTTTTCACTGGTTTGTTTTGAAAACAGGACTATCCTTATTCATTAGATTTCACCGAATGGGTTGCTGATTCATTAAAATTTACCTAGGGGAAACCTTCTTCCCTAAATTTTTCCGAACCCAGGCCCCCTATCCGTCAGATTTTACCGAGGAACAAAGAGACTGATTGCCTAAAGGAAATCAAAGAGGTTGACTGAGAACAAAAGGAACATGGACAAACATTTAGTGGCATTTGTGGCTAACAGTTTTTAATGGTTACGTTTGGTTCCGTGGCTGAGAAAAACATGCGGGGCTAAAGAATCTTAGAAAAACTACGCGGCTAGGAAAAGCTGCCTTTACCATACCCGTATTTGGGATTTGGTTGTGTCCCGTTGGATTTTTTTGGTCCCTTGCGGTGGCGGTCGCCAGAAACGAGGATCTTGCTGGAAGAATCAGTAGGCTTGCTCAGGGCTGCCTACGTTTTGAACGAGCTGGAAAACGTGCCTTGTCTGGTTTTGGAAGTGGAAACATGACATCCAGTTTGGGATGAGAATCAATGAACACATATCCAATCTATCCTTTGCATGTTTTTTGTTAGTTTTAAACAGTCTTCAGCCGTGGATTTGCGTGGGATCCCCACGTTGGAGCCATTGGAGTTGAGGATATGGACCGAGTGCCTGCTCCCATCACCGTGGAAGACGCGCACGAGGTTTTGCTCTCGTACTTGCTGCTCTTCCGTCATGGCTTACCACATGATTTGGAGGCAGGGTAGAACAGGTTAAACAACATGGAACAAATATTGAGGCCATGAGAAACGGAGGAACAAACAACACAAAGAGGTGCTACAGACGTAGTATAACGCTGACAAAATGTACAAATAAGTTAGGTTTGATCCCGGATGAACCCTGAGGATGCCAAGAAGCATCTTCAAATGAAGCTGCGTGCTCGCAAAACTTCAGAGTGGAAGGGCATGCAGAGTTTCGAAGCACAGGCCTTGAACAGCAGCGGCAAGCTTGCTTGGACAGATCTCAAAGAGCGAGTTATGCTCTTGGCAAAACTGTATCTGCGTGGTGTGTATAACATATTTTTCCTATTAGATTTTTCATTTTATGTAATCTTCTTTTGGGATGAGGTTTCTCGAAATCAGCACATATTCAATGTATTCTTTGGCTGCATAGCACCAGGTATGGACGCTGGCAAAATCGTGAATGTGAGGATATGAAGTCTACCCTGGTGAAGATGGGAGATTCAGGTCGGGTGAAGTTGAATGACTTCCACGGATCACCGAAATACCCCCAGTACCAGTTCACTGAGAAAGAAGAATACCTGCAGCAGGTGCGGATGGGTTGAGGAGGTGGGAGAGTTGAATTTGGAAGTGGGGCTGATATTGGATGAAACTTGCTCGGAAACTGTACAAACTAGTCACACACACACAAAAATACACACACAAAAATATGTACATCATATATACACTACACTTCAACAGCTTTTTGGCATTTGTGGTAGATATCTTGACCCTTTGTATTTGTGTGATTTCGGATTGAACGAGAATAGCATGCAAAGGCACCTTTTCCTGACTCCTAAACGACTTGACAGCAGCAACCATCGTAGGCAGGAATCTTGGAGGAAGAGAATGGTGAGCATCTTGCTGGCAGCTGGCAGTGGGGCATCGTGGTGCCGGTATCCAGGTTCCATTAAGAAATAGAAGAAATCAAGTTGTCATCCAAGTCATTGATTATTTATCATGAAGGGAAACCAATGGTGAAAAGGTGCTTCCCATTAGAACATGCCAAAAATCCGGGGCCTGTACGCAGATGATTCATGCCAGCCGTCTCAGCGGCCCACAACAGGGTGGAGTCTATCCCACGTATGACGAATGATGGAAGAGTTTTCTTAGCACTGCATGGGGTGGCAACACTTCCAAAACGCACTTTTCTTTTATTAAACAACCAAGATCCATGGAGCTTAATCTTTCAGATCCAGCAATCGTTGGGAATTTCCAAGGAAGTACGTGTTGATTGCCAACTATTTGCTGGGCGCGTCCAATTGCATCGCTTCCTCCGAATACTTCGCTGTGTGCTGCTTGAACGAATGCGAAACGCTGCTGAATCACTTCGAGGCGATGTGGGGATGTGAGAGATGGGAAATTTGAGGGGGAATTGGGGGTACTTGGATCTTCATCCCATTAAACTCATCGAAATTCCCACTGGCTGATACTGGCTGCTGTATTTTTGTATGATTCTTGGCCAAAGCAGGGAGAAAGGATGTTGCAGACTTGCCGGAAATGGCTTGTAATGGCTTGTAGATAGGAATTGTTGATCCGATGACCATCACCAGGTCAAGCTGTCACAGCTGTCACCCCCACGACGTCCCCAACGCCCGAGGCGTCGTTCCAAATGCCGGGTGCGGCCCTGGAGCAGGCACCTGTGGGATTGATCACGGTTGGATCAGGATATTTGAGCCCTGTTTGGTGGAGCTTTATACTGATTTCGACTGATTTATCCTGATTTATCATGATTTACGAGGACTTCATCATTAGCCCAACACCATAATTTTATCATAATAAGTCATAATATTCATAATATATATATAATTATATACATATATATACATATATATCTAAGAATCTAAGAATCCAACATCTCCCAACATGGTGTTTTTTTGGCCACCAGGTGCAACACTTGGCATCTGAACTGAACGCCTCAGCGGTGTCAGAGCTGAGCAGTGCGGCTGATGCCAGTGGTGTGGTGGTTTGGCACAGCCCCGCATTCAGGCAGATCATGTTGCAGATCATGTTTCTGGAGATTTCAATCCCAGTTCGAGTTCGAGGAATCATCATGATCAAGCATGAACTATTGTTATTAACCATCAACCATGAATCATGGTTCTATTCACCATGAACTGGATGATGATTCACCACAGCTGGCGTAAGATTCACCGTGTGATGCCGCAGGCGCTGGCTGCACCGTGCCTTTCCACTGCAATGCCCTCGGCCGACGGCCCTGGAGGATGAAGCGGTGGAAGCGGAACTCACCGAAGCCAAGGCCGGTCCTGAGAGGGGACGATTGTGAAGTGGGCTTTCAAATACACGTGTGTATAATTGTATACGAATATATATATATATATATACATATAAATGTATAAAACAATTATTTGATATCCCACCAATATGGCTTTCGATGATTCAAATATGGCTACGCGCAATTGTATCTAATCCTTCTACTGAAGGTCTAAGAGTCTAGATATCCAATGTATCCCTGTGTAGCTGTGAGCAGCTTTCTTTCATAAGGGGTTTTGGAAATTGGTGCCAGGAATGGATGGAAATCGATGAAGCCGCCCGACAGAAACTACATCCACTGGTGCTTCATCCATCGGAGTGCACTCGTCTTCCCGAATGGCATGAAACGCCTGAAGAGTCAGCTGCATTGGAGGTGTGACCACAGACCAACAACCGCGTTGCGTTGGAAAAAACAGACAACCAAGGGAGTGAAGGGACGTCAGATGAATCACACTGACACACACACAAGCATTTCTGTATGTATATTACATATGAGATATGTTATATTTAGATGTGTGTACATATACATACACACACATATATATATACACAATTATCATGTACTGTAATATATACACAGCACATGCAAGTGTTCACGTATGTGGACACTCTGTGAATGTATCTCTTCGCAAGTGTTGAAGTTTCATGAGTTGGATGCTATGTGCACGGCATGTGTCCCTTTCGGATGACTTTGGCTCAGCAGATGGCTTGCTTTTGGCTTCAACAACCATCTCAAGCTCAAATGTGACAGTCATAGCTGTGGTTGGAATCAGGAATTCACATGTGAGCTCTCGCACCAGCTGTCAATTTTTTTGAGCTGAAGAGCAGATTGAAACCCATATATATATATATGTATATATGTATATATATGTATATATATATGTATATATATATATGTATATTTATGTATATGTAGATGTATAGAAAGCCAATACCCTGAAGGATTGAAAAAGTGAAAGGGATGGACAGAGGGGCGGAATCCCTCGAAGGCGCTTCCAATTTAGCCACACGACTACCATATTGTCAGTGCTATGCCGTGCTTCAAGTGGCCGATGTTGTCCTGGATGGAATGAGCCAGGTCCCATGTGCCAGCGTCATATGATAGATGCAGGCCTCCAGCTAGAAGAGTCCTGAAATTGGAAACGGTCTCTCAAAATTAAAGTACCCTGAATCATTGCTTTTCCTATTCAATACGACACATTTTGGATGATTTTTGGAGTCCATTGTCTTCCCATATCTGGGCGAGGATGACTGGCTACCGATTCCCAGTTCCAGTCCGTCTTCTCATGGCGAGGCATGAGGGGTGCAACCATTGCGAGTGGAACTTTTGAGTCATGAGAGCAGGACTTCCAGCAAGACGGATGTACGGTACCTCGTGGCCAATTTTAGGACTGTAAGGGGTGATTTTCTTGCAGGGCCTCCGAACATACATTGTAATTTCAGATTTGAGCCATTTAGATCCAATTTTGACCCACTTCTAGACTAATTATACGCCAATTCAGATCCGTTTTGATCCCTCGTGGATTTCGCAAACGCCTGGCGAATTGCCAGGGTATGGCCGAGTGGGCCAAGGATGAGGGAGTTATACTCTCTCCCAAGGTCGCGCTGCGGGTGGGTCCATCGTTTTGATCTATACAACATATATATTATATATATAATATAATATATAATATAATTATATAATATAATGTTTAATATATAATATATTATATATATATATATTAATAATGATAATGACAATGATAAGATATATATATATATCTATAAAATAATATATGTATATATATATATATAAAACAACAATATAATAATAATAATAATAATATATATATATATCTAATATAAT
>Ga0126342_10018851_pt1 | contig 11790 bp, 15 predicted proteins | sample Cyp1metagenome_FD_92528 | JGI IMG/M metagenome (GOLD analysis project Ga0126342, IMG submission 92528) | Coral microbial communities from Lord Howe Island, Old Settlement Bay, Australia - Cyphastrea 1 metagenome | ecosystem: Host-associated > Invertebrates > Cnidaria > Coral ... | reverse complement strand
GTGAAGATCTAGATCTGCAGGTGTGAAGGTGTGAAGATGTAGATCAGCAGATGTGAAGGTGTGAAGATGTAGTATAACGGCTGCTTTTTTACGAAGAACCCTTCGCAGGCGCTCTCGGGAATAGAAAAAATGTTTGAGACCACCAACTAGAGACAAGTATGGAGCAATAATATGAAGTGATTGTTTTTTTGCTCAAAAAGTGCCGAATTCATAGCATCAGCCAAGTTTTAGCGATGAAAAACACACGAAAAATCAACAAACGCTGTATACATCATGGGTTTGTCCAACAAACGGGTATCACCAAATCCACTAGCTTATCATCATCTTCCTATTGAAATGGGAGATTGACATTAAACCCATCCTGTCAAAGATATTATGGTTAGAACGAGGTGCCCGTGGAGCTGATATCTTTGAGCTCGTGAGGCAATGAGTTGTGAGGTGAAGAGCATAATCCCCAAGGCCAGCCACGAAAACGGATGGAGATCAATGGCGCACAGCACCAGGTGCATTAGGTCGCCGGAGGCCGGGGACAGTGCCGGTGTGGCTAGTGACTGACTCAGGAGGAGAACATCCCCGGTGACCATGGTGACCTCATTTCCGAAGATATCCAAGACATCATCCAAGATCTCCTCCAACCAGCCCACCAAGGCGTTGACCATGGACTCCATGGAATCCATGGAACCGGCGGAATCCGCGCTGCGGCTCCGTCGCCACGAGCCAGGTCGTGTTGGACTTGGATGGACTTGGCATGGCCAGGGCCGTGGGGTGATCTCGGCAGGCCCCATACGTTTGATGCTGGACAGTGGCTCTCAGCAAAGTCATTTCTGGGCAAATCTACAATCTACAAGTGTTGGTTCCCCCGGAAATTTGGAATTGCCATGATGCAATGGTTCAAACACCGGATTGGGAATTGCATGGAATTGCCAATCCTACAGGAAAGAAAGGCAAGTTCGGCAAGAATGTACAGTAGAAACTCCCAGAAAAAATGTATAAAAATGGCTCTCCGCGCTTGGGAAACGTCTATATTTTTAGGTTCCAATCTTTGGACACCACACTCTGCACCTGGGATTTGGACAAAAATATGTTGACACTACCCTTGATTGGGATCTCTGCCTATTAGTTTTGACCTGAAACAAGCCTTGCAGAAACTTGAGCTTCCAAATACAAGTATAACATCAGTACTAAAACCCTCCGACAATCAAACAGGGCTTGCTGGACAATTCCCCCTTTATATAGATGTTCCCATCAAAACTCAAAAACCTCCATTTCTAGGGGATTTCCATGGATTTCCCATTGCCATCTTTGACTACCGAAGGAAAACCAAGGAACTTTGAAACCCACCTCGGCTCCCGGGCAATAAACGCGCCACAGCATCGGCCGTGGCACGGGCTTGTGCTGCAGTGCGAGGCTTTGCCGTGACATCTTTGCCTGGTCAAGGGCCCCTGGTACCTAAAATAGCTGGTTAATGGATGATATGGCATATGGATTGTTATTTCCCCAAAATATGGTAGTAACATGATGTAACATGTAATCATAGGTTTTGACCCATAGCCATATGGCTGTGTCTGAAAATTGGCTACCCAACAAGTTTGATGGAACATGTTGATGGTTGATCATCAGTTTATATCATGTTAGTTCAATTTCCCTACAAAATAGCAACTTTGGGGCATCTCCCATTTTCAGACAAGCCCATATGATCAACAAAGACACCCAGTTTAGGGCGGAAAAACCGAATGCCGGCCATGAAATTTCTCTGGCGGCAAGCATCCAGAAGAGCTGTGCATATCAGGATTTGTCTGAAAATTTCTCCATGAAAATCTGCGGCCATACATTGGGGGACCAAGGTCCAGGCCCACTTTGAGCAATCGCGTCAGTACTGCCTGTTTCAATGCCTCAAAATCCAATCGCGCCAATCGAGACATTCATTGGGAAAGCGATCCACCGATTTGTGTATCAGCAGGCATGGGTATGGGTGAAAATTATTGACAAAGTTGGATGATGTTGGATGGCTTACATGGTTTCATACTCAAAATAAGCTATTGCTGGTGTCCATTGGTGCACCAAATTTGAGTAGCCATACTTCTTTTTGCACCTGGGTTTGAATATTTCAGGATCTCCATGCTACAGTACACTTGCACCTTTTACAAATGAATCTAAAGATACCCTCTGGTAATTTAGCTATTGAAAATGGTGATTTATAGTGGATTTACCCATTGAAAACGGTGATTTTCCAAAGTTATGTGGCTGTTTACCAGAGGGTAAAACCGCGTTTGTATACCAACATCAGTAGCCGTGAAGATCTCATCACCCCAATCTGGCAGCTGAATCCCTGAATCCAGCTGGCCATTGCCTCCAGCTCCACGCCCAAGACCTTTGAAGCCTGAGCCGATCGGCGGAGATTAGCTGCTATGAGGCTATATCTATATCTATTATATATATAATATGCAAATAAAACATATAATAAGATGTGTTAAGTAATATGCAAAGTAATATATAAATACCCCAGGGTAAACTAACATGGATGTGGAAAACTCTCTAGGAAAACAATCTACAAATGGTGGGTGTTCCACATCTATGCTAGTTTGCTGAAGAGTAATATATTTCCAGAATATATATATATATATAATTATAATACATGTAATTATATATATATAACTATGTTACATATATATAACTATATTATATATAATTATAATATATATATATATTATCAACCCTTGAAAAGACTGAATAGATAGAAAAGTTGTTTTTTTTAAAAAAAAAAAAAAGTTTTAAGTTACTCTCCGGTCTTTTTCAGGGGTATTATACATATATACATACATGTGATGGGAATATGAGGTGATATCACTGGGATAAATATCGATAAACATTGAGAAACATGTTCATCCAAGCACATTGACGGGTGAAAATCACCCATAAATCGGGATACCAAGGTCTACCCAGACTTGTGGCCAGCTCCCCTGGCCTTCTTGATGGGCGCGGCATCAGACTCGTCAGTGAGTTTTGCTGCTTCTCCTTCCTGTAACTGGAAGTGTCACAGTTACCATTTTTGTTGGGCAGAAAAGTTTGTAACCAACAACCAGTCATGTGCGATGGCAGTATAGTCTGTTGCGCAAACATGTTTTGAATCCCGCTTTTGCTGCAGACGCACGCAGTGCATGTGGGCCTCCGGGTGTTGCTGGATATTGGATATTTTGGAACGGAAGTTTCCACCACCCGTTTGATACCGAGGGGATCTACATTGCCTCTCTCAAAAGACATCTAAGCCAATCTAAGCTTGAAAGCATAAAAGTGGGATATTCTTGTAATTCCTCCAGATTTCTTTGTCTGACGTCCCAGTCCTCCATTCCACTGATGGAATATGATGGAATCATCATTTTCCCTAGCGAAAAAAAAAGGCCGTCGCGGTTCAAATTTCGCCGCACCTCCTTGAAGTTCACATTGCCCATCAAAAGGATTCCCGTCACGATGCTAAAGACCTGTTAGATCTGTTAGTGAGGAACTGACAGGTAAATAGTGGTAAATGACCGCGAATTCACCATGTCTTGGCTAAATTTGGGTCACCGGAAGTTTGAGAACCCACCTAAAACATCCTGAAACCAGCAAATCATCCAACGGTTCCCAATGTTTCCTCATGGTTTCTCACATTGTGTCCATCGTTTTTCCCTTTTCAGGCATGTGCCAACACAAATGCACCTCGAACTGAAGCTTGGAGTCGATACCCAACCTCGGAGGGGAGGTGCTCAAAGACTTCAAAGCCAGCTGCATTTTTTATTCCTGTCTGAGCCATTGGCCCTTGGAAGGCCTCTTTGAGTTCCTCAAAGAATCGGCTATCATCGATCCCAGGCGCCTGGCAAATGGCGGCCAATGTCCAGTGATAAACTGAACATCATTGGGGTTCTTCCACTCCGACCTTGGGCAGGCAGCCGCGCAAGTAGGCATAGTCCTGCAGGACAGCTCCACGAGAGCCCCGTTCGCGAGAGCTTGTGCGACGTCAAGTCTTCCAGTTCAGCCGAGTCTGAACTCTCACAGGAGACTTATAGAAATTACTATGAACTTCCTTGGTTTCTATTGAAATATATTATTAAGCTTACATAATATAGTTTATATATCATTATTCCAAGGAAGAAAACAGGATTTGACCTCTGGAAATTCTCTGATTTTGCTGGATTTTCAGCTGATCCCCACACCTTGGGCTCCATAATCTCAAGGCCTGGCACTGAAGAAATCAAGGGTTCGATGGCAATGATGCCATGGCAATGGCAATAAGATGTGTGTATATGTATATACAATGATAAAGTACCAGTAATATGTAATATGTATGTACATACGTATGCATGCATGCATGTATGCATGCATGTATGATTATGTATAATATATATATATATGATTATAGATGTATGATTATGTATGTATGACTATGTATGTATGATTATGTATGATTATGTATGTATGTATGATTATATATGTATGTATGTATGTATGTATGTATGTATGTCTGTCTGTCTGTCTGTCTGTCTGTCTGTCTGTCTGTCTGTCTGTGTATGTATTTATGTAATGTATTTATGTAATGTAATGTAATGTAATGTAATGTATTTATGTATGTATGTATGCATGCATGCATGTATGTATGAATGTAGGAATGATTATGTAGGAATGATTATGTAGGAATGATTATGTAGGAATGATTATGTATGTATGATTATGCAGGAATGATTATGTAGGAATGATTATGTATGTATGATTATGTATGTATGATTATGTATGTATGATTATGTATGTATGATTATGTATGTATGATGCATGCATACATGCATGTATGTATGAAAATGGTGGTAGCACATGGCGGGGTAGATGCCATGGGAATAGCCTCCTGTCTTTTTCAAACAATTTTGATCCCAAAATCATCCACAATTGCTATTTTTTATTGGGAACTACAAACATGTTCTGATTTGTTTAAGGCTACCCGAATTTGGAAAAACACCCAGACATTAGTGATATGATGATGTCATAGGATATCTGTCTGGCCTCTCGTCTCCCCACCAAAAAAAAGGTATATATTACCACAAGCGCCCCAAACTCGGTGGGTCGGACGAAACATCGGAAGTTCTGCCAGATTGGCTCCAGCATGTTCCAAAAATGTGGGGGTTTGGAGGTTCCCGTTGGCAGCCAATTGGCCAAGGAATTTGGTACCAGTGACCCCCCACAAAGGTGGTGACCGTTGAATGTCCCCCAGTGGGTTTATGGCGTAGAAAAAGCACCAAGACATACCACGACTATAACCAGTTGAAAGCTTCTTAACCAGCTATCATTGGAATCACCTGAGCTCTCCCGCTTTTGAGCTCATTGCTCTGGCGCGCTTCGATCAACTGAAAAAAGATGTGGTATTCCTGGCGGGAACCCCCTTGTTGAAGCTGGTCGGCGATCTCCCTACATTGATCCATGATCAAGCCCATAGGAACTACATGGAACTACCATATTGGGGGGCTGACAGCGGCTGAATATCCATAAATGCCAGCGATTTTCGGATGAAAACCCAGAGGCTTCCATGGCTTGTAACCCTTAGCCACCTCTCTTTGCTCCCTTGACTGCAAACTCGCGTCAGCTCCAGCAAATAGTCCGTCACCTCTGCGGCTTTGAAGGATGGCTTGAAGATGCAACATTGTTCATACAAACAAACATAGATGTGTCAAACCATGTGCTTCCACCTGGCTGGGAACATGTATCCCCATCTATACATATCTATACCATTCTGTACCCCCCACTGCGGTCCACACTGTGCAACTTTGAATGGTCAGAGATGGAGAAACAGTCATCTGCAACCTGCAGGTTGCGGGGGTTTCCAACCCCAAAGCATCATTGAGTCGTCAGACTGGGCCCACCAGCCATGTGGTGCACCCAAATGGTGCTTCAATGGGCCATATATCTGTGATTTCCATTGGATGGGAATCAGTTTGGAACCTCCAAACTGACTATCATCTATCATCACAACGGCCATGGAAATGAAGAAGGCAAAGGTGTTGAAACCATTTAAAACCCACCTGTTTCAGCCTGAAATTGCTTCAGATTTCTGGCCTGTGAATCGGATTGGGCTCAAAGGACTGACTCCCAATAAGTGGAGGTTTCCCAAAATAAGGGTACCCCCAAATCATCCATTTATAGATGGCTTTTCCATTCTGAACCATCCAGCTATTGGGGATGATTTCAAAAACGCGAAAATGACCCCAAAAAATGGCGGGTCCCTTTTTTGAGGACGCCCAAAAGGTGACCCACTGCGAGTCCCGCACCACTTCCCAAAACGTGAGGAGTTGTTGTTCCTGACCTTGGCGGATCCCTGGATCTGCATGATCCAAATTGATCAAATCTGGCCGCCCCGGCCCCAAAAAATCCATGGAGTCATGGAGCCACAAGTACTGGCGATGCCCAAGCGACGGTCATAGCATTTCCGAAGGATTCAAGCACCGGATTCGTTTGCATGATCTTGTCCTTCCAGGCATTGGAGGGATCCACGGGAAAGTTGATGCAAAAAAACATGTCTTTCGCCAGCAAAGAATGGGGTGTACTGTTTTTTTACCAATGCAATGATCCAAACAACCAAGGGCTAAAACATTGTCAAACCCATCTTCAAACCCTGTCAAGCCCAAGTTGTGAGCCATCTACGGGTTCATCTCTCTTTGGGGAAACGGATGCTTCGTCAAACTGGGCCTAGCAAGGACACCGCTACTTACTACACAAGAAAGAAATAGAAAGAACATAGATGTTGTCATAGAGGACACCCATGTTGTTCGTAGGAATGGATGACTTTCGGTATGGTCTGTGCTTTTGAAATCGCCAATTGGCTGAAATCAGAACGTAGAGTATCTTTTACAGCGAACCTAAAGAAATGGGTCCAAAAGTCCAAAATCAAGTTGAAGTTCCCAACCTTTAGATACCTTTAGTTCATTTGTGTGCTTTTGTTTGCTTCGTGGTGATCTCACGGCAGATCACGCAACGGGGCCTGAATGCCTGGGCCAGAGTCGCCTCCGCTAAAGGCCTAGCGAAACTGGTCGTCGGAGTTCCACTGTTCATTGTCATCATCATTGTCATCTTGTTCACCATGTTCATCATTGTCGTCTTCATCGTCTGCATCATCTTTATCATCTTTATCAAGATCATCAAAATCATCAAGATCACCAAGATCATCAGCATCAAAATCAACATCAAGAAGGGTTTTCATCATGGACTTGGATTTGTCTGTACATTCAGGAGAGAAAGCCCAACATATCCAACAGATGTTCTTATCAGCATGTTCTCCGCGATGCCATCAGCCTGGCTGGTTCAATCGTTCAACCCACCTCAGAGATAAAGGACAGAACCAACTTGGTGGACTCCGTCTTGCCTGGATGTGAACCAAGCATAGTGGGGATACACTTCGGATCGCTTCGGATATCTTCGGATACCTTCGGGGGATACACTCCCGATATACAACAGGAGATTGGTGTTGCCCCAATACATGGACATCCAATAGAGGGCTGTTACCATGGGTTTGGAGTCTTCCTATAATTTTCAGACAAACCCACATGAAAGTAGCTTGAATGTTTGGGGCTCGAAACTTACACGTTAAAGATGGCTCTCTCACAGGTAACTTCAAAACACCCAACTTTGACAGGTGACAGCACCTGTTAATCTGTCCCATGACTATCAACAATGTCTTGCTGGGTAAAAATACGTAAAAATACAGGAGCCGGTGCGTGGTATACCATTTACTATCATTTACCTAGAAATGTGGGAAAAAAAAATGGTGGTGACCCCCCTCTCTTGATCACTCAACCAGTGGGAGAATCTGACACAGATCTCGCCCACCTGCACCCGACTCGCCACTGATCAGCACGGCCTGCGGTTCATAGGAGGGACCTATCCATCTTCACCCCAAGATGTTTCTTCAGCGGAAATGATCTTCAAACAGACTTGGGGCTGGGAGATGATGGCCGTGGTTTCAGGGTGAATCAACAATCGGTCATGGGACGATCAGGATCAACCAGGGCACCTGGTTCTTTCCATCTCCTCCTAGGTGAAACACCGCGTCTTGACGCATTGATATTGGTGACCTACATGGGACTTACACACCATTTTGATCCATTTTGGGTCACCTCAACCTCAAAATCCGGAATCTCTATATCTACCCTCCAGTAGATATATCGAAACCATGGTTTCCCCGAAAAATGAACGAAGAGGATCTACATGTCGGGTGGTGTTTCATGGTTTTCCCATGTTTTTCCAAACGTTTACATGTGACATGTGGTGATCTCCCTGTCAAAAAGGAGTCTTGAAAGGGCACGTGCAGCTCTGGTGGATTCAAAATCAATGGGGTAACCTTTTCACCATTGGGAAGCCATGGGAAACCTATTAAGAAGACCTAATGGATCTAGTTTGACCATTTTCGGGTATCCTTAGGAAAGCCCCCATTGATGTTGATCCACCCAGTGATCAAACAACCATTTTGTCCAGGAAAAATCATCATTTGTTCCAGATAAATCGCTGTGTCAAACCTAATGCCTAACTAGCTGGAACCAGTTTCTCCACCGAAATTTGCATGCCAGGGGTCTTCTCAGCCCATTCACGGCATCCAGCCCAACGGCATATCTCAGTGGCGGCTGTACCCTCCAAGATTTGGTCTGTCTCAAGAACTGGTTCAGGAGGCATTTTCAAGTCGACCCTGATACTTGATGTTTAAAAAATGGTATATAGAAGATTCATAAAACGTACAAATACACTGGGTTTCTGATACAGTAGAAGTTCTCTGCAACCAATCCATTGATCTTGGGAACTGAAGCTACTGGTGTCCAGCTGCCTCTAGCTGTTTTTCTCAGCTGCTGACATATGGGGTGGCAATTCCTCAGCAGAATGTGTGGTTTTAAAACCTGGTCTCATGTCTGAAATGTGTGGCTCTTTCCGTTGCAATATGTCCGGACTTCACTCTTGACCTATCAACATGCTTCAAAACCCGCAACATCATCCTTTTATGCGGGTTGGTTGATAGGAATTCCCAGTCATGGATTGTGATAATCCCTAATTAACATGGATAATATAACATGGTATAACCATGTACAACCCTTATAATTCATCCATCAACATGTTTTTTTCACGCAGAGGCATCACGTCTCAGGACGTCTCGAAATCAGAGGTCTCGTCCTAAGGCTGCAACCATCGAGTCGGGGGAAGACCTGACGTGCCGGCGGACTTCATCTTGTGTAATCCCATGCCCCGCAGCGTGGCCCTAGCTTTTTTCGGAAGTAGCCTCTGGTAAACTAACATAGCCTAGCTATAGAAAAGGGCCCTTTATAGTTGATTTACCTATTAAAATAGTGATTGTCCATAGCTATGTTAGTTTACCAGAGGGTAATTGATACATAACCACTAGAAGGTAAACTTTGTGCAGAACAGTTGCGGCTTGGCAACCAAACAATTGATTATTACATATTATTACCATCCCCCCCGGATATGAAACATCCCCATTATAGATTCTATGGTCCCAAATATGTGTACATAAATCACATTGTAAATCCCTACTAAAACATGGTTTCTAGGGGCAGTGTTTTATATCAGGGGGATAGAATTACTTGTGGAAACCTGGAAACTCTTTTCAGATCAGATCAACATAGATCAACAATGTCTGATTTGTCGGAGATCCAATCACCAGTTGGCATAGTCTCCAGCATTTCATACGCTGGGCTGACACACTTGTACCTTTGCAAATACTGCGCGCCATAGATGGGCCTCAGAACTCGGGACCCAGAATTTATAGGCCAAGAGTCGGGACCCACACAGCAAATGTTGGAAGATGTTGGAAGGCACCAACTTGGCTTATCTTGGCTCAAATTGCATCTCCTGTGCTGTTTTGCTGACATTTCTCCCATTACTCCCATTTACCCAGCTTCTTGTGCCCAGGTCCCTGGGGTTCTCACAGATTCTGGAAGGGATTGACAGCAATCAATATCCTTGCCACGCGAGAGTACACCTGAATGGGTCGAGCGCAGGGGAAACCATGGGAAGCCAATAGCTTTGGGCTTCCTTGCTTGTGGCACATGCCAATACGCGGTGTTGTGTATGCTGCAACCATCAATAGCAGTAGTATATGCCGCAATTGCGTCTTCTATCCTCTGCAAATGCAGCAGAGAAACTTCCTAACAGAAAATCTACTGGAAGACCTGGCAATCACAGCGGAATCCTGTTCAGCTTGCACAGCATGTTCTGCAAGACGTTTCCAACGGGTGCACCATCTGAACAACAGGAAATCCGAAGGCGAGTTGGTTTTGTTCCTGTTTGGATTGCTCTTCACCACTGGCTCCTGCCTGCTGCTTCCCATACCGCACTCGAACGGTGTGGAGCAACGCAGCCTTGTCAACTCGCTGCCAACAGTCACCATGGCTATGATGTACTGTGATGTGTTATGACGTACTGGGTGCATGTTGCCACTGGCACCTATTGGCACCTCATGTTTGGCCTCTTCGAACCCCAATCTGCTACAAGCTGCACCTTGTTCACCTCTTCCAGTGTGCAAATGTCATCCACCCCTGCCAGGGTTCTTTGACCCGCCGATTTCTACTTGCTGGTTGATAGAGGTTCCCAACGTGGATTGCAATAATCTCCATTAAACATCATTACACTACCCAGTAGAACTCTCTATTACAATCAATCACCAGGGGTTTGGGTCACTGCTCATTTAAGCATCATGGAATCATGGTCAGAATAGAAAGATGTGGTTGCCTAAAGTGTTTTCCGGATCCAAGACCTGTGAGCTGGCGGCATCACAATGCATCGCATTAAACACCCCCATTCTATGGTCGCAAACGTCACGATTTCATCGCCTTTTACCATGATGACTCTGGGGGGGATGTTAAATACTAGGGGGATAGGATTAGGATGTGGTAAATCCTGCAAGAGTCTCAGCACTCCGCCTAGAAGTTGAGCATCGAAAACCTGCGCAAAGCGGCCAGGCCAGGAGTTTGGGGCAAGCCCCATGGCCCTATGATTTCCGATGATTTACGATCAATTACTGGCTTCCCAACCGCATTTTTTGAAGCCATTTACGAATCAATCTCTATTCGTCAGATTTCACAATGAATGTATCTATTCGTCAGATTTCACTATGAATGCATTTATAAACCAAGAAATATTCCATAATCTATTCACTAATCATTCCTCATTTCTCGCATCTGAAGCTGAAGCAGCAGCACATTCGCCACATCAACCTGGCGTTGGCACCTTGGGCAGCTCCGGTAACTTGCTGGCTGGAAGCTTTATCACCTCATCGGCCTCATCCTTGAAGGTCACTTCCGCATCTCCCAGGTTTTGAAGCCTCGGAAAGTTCGCTGATTGGACTCGCTGTCCGAAATCAGAATTTGGCATGATTACCCCCAAATAAATGCCAACCCAACAAAATGATGAACAATACTGAACTGAAGAGAGACTCATGTAGATGAGGAGCCATTTGTGACATGGTGACAATGGCCGAAAAAGCTCGGAAATCAACTAAATCAACTTTGAAATATATCAAAGTCATCCAAAGATCCAGGGGCTCGGCTGGCACGGAGCAAAAGCGTGCTGCGGATGTGGAACCTTGCAGCGAAGCTGCGCGACCCGTCTGTTAAGGATACCATAGGATAGCTATTTTTAGCAGATCTCATATTGCGACTTGATGACAATGGCCATCAATGGTCACCAAACTAATCAGATGATTTTGGGGGTATCCTATTTTTTGGCCATGTTATACATGTATGGACAGTAAATGGTTGTAACATGCTGGAGCGG
>Ga0126342_10018850_pt1 | contig 11790 bp, 9 predicted proteins | sample Cyp1metagenome_FD_92528 | JGI IMG/M metagenome (GOLD analysis project Ga0126342, IMG submission 92528) | Coral microbial communities from Lord Howe Island, Old Settlement Bay, Australia - Cyphastrea 1 metagenome | ecosystem: Host-associated > Invertebrates > Cnidaria > Coral ... | reverse complement strand
TATATATATATATGTATATATGTTTATATATATAAATATATACACATTCATTTATGTATTTATTTATTTATTTATTATATACCGTATTATATACCCTCTATGTATATATATATATTTATTTATTATACCCTCTAGTTATGTTACATAGCTATGGAAAATGACCCATATATATATAATGATGATTTACCTATCAAACTGGTGATTCTCCAGTTCACCAAGTTAAATTACCAGAATGTATATACGCATTCACCACTAAAAGAACACCATTTAAATAGGAATATCTTCGAACACATTGCACATTCCATCTACTTCAGGACCGTCAGGACCACTATGTCTATGTGTATATATATATATATATATGTGTATATATATATATACATATAATATATATATATACCTATACATATTATATCCATAGTTCATAGGTTTCCCTGCTATGGATTGATCATCATAATCCCCACTAGTTATTTAGATTATAGGTAGTGTAAGTGCCTAGTTCTTGACCCATCAAACATCATATATATATATATATACGTATATATCAACTCTATTCCCAGATTGTTCATGGTCAACATTTCTCAATACCATACTTATTACATAAAGCCGACTAAATATGTTTGGATAAATCCATCAATCAGGCTATTCTTCATGGCTCCGATGATGAATGGGGCTGCTCTCATTTCCCAATGCCATCGACGACAACCTAGGACTCGGCACGTGGGCTGCTGCCGCGCACCTCAAGCTGCGAGCTGTGAGCTTTTCGATTTGTTGTGAGTAATGATGGGATTAATATGCATATACTGCATATGCTCAGCCAGGTAATTTAAACACTTTGCGAAATCAAAAAACAAAAGGTGCATAAATCATCGAACTAAATCGTGAATTTTCCATAGCTAGGTGAAATTCACAGCCACCACTGAGGCGCTTAGCAACCAGCTGACCTATTCGTCGGGTCCATGTCTGGCCCCATTGCGGAAGTCTCCATGGATGTCACTGGCACGAGCTAGAACTCATGTACCATTTGAACCAAGATTCATATTATTTCAAAATAAATTATCGGATTATAATGGGATTATAGTGGGATTATAATGGGATAATCATCAATAATGGGATTATATAATAATAGTGGTTATAATACCAATAATAGCTGGCTGGTGTTTTTTTAGCCACTCCTCAAAAAATGATGGACTTCGTCAGTTGGGATGATGACATTCCCAACCGAATGGAAAAATAAAAGCCATGTTCCAAACAGACCCCTAGATCATGCCTCCCACTTAAAGATAGTTTATTATTAGGACTGATTCCCATTGTCCAATGTCCAATGTATTGATCTATGCCGATTTTGCATAGCTGGATAGCGGGGACTATACCTTAGACTGTTGCCAACGTATTTACCAGATCATCATGTTGGATACATTGAAAACAATCACCAAGCTACAAAGCAACATTTATGGCGTTGACCGGCTAGGTATATCAATTCATCCAGAGATATGTTTGAATCATCAAATTCCTGTATTTTGGCATGCTATTGTATGACTTTTCATAGGTTACCAGTATAAAATAGAATAGAATAGAATAGTTTGTCAATAGAGTAAATTATAAATCATCTAACATACACCCAATTACATGCTAATCTAGATGAATCATGGCTCTTCACCGAGGTAAAATGAACGACATATCAATATTTCACTATCCCAATTCTCAAAATGAACAAGAACATGGATTGGATGAAAGCTGGGGGTTCCCGTTTTAGGATACCCACATAATTATTAATAATTATTACATCGTAACAGATTGTTGAGCCTCACTTTACTTCATTAATTTGAAGTTTCAATTGTTGATTTTTCATCACCACGGTATATGCATAAATCCGCATATGTATGCATATATGGCATATATGTCATGGTCAAACTCCCTTTGCCTTCCCATAAACGCGCGGTTTAAGATCCCACTACTGCAATCCATATGACTTTGTATGAACATATACCCTTATATCCACTAGCGAATCATCATTTTTGGAAAAACTTGCCAGAACTGGGGAGATAATAATATACAATCATCCTGAAGTAGATCGAATATGTTTTTCTTCAAACATATTCACATTTCGCTAGCGGTTTTCCATCAGTTTTCCATATTCGATCCACTCCACGTGTTTTTGTTTAATGATTTTTTTTATGATTGTTTATGTAGATATACATACATATATATATGTAGATATATGTAGATATATGTAGATAGATGATATATGTAGATATATGTAGATATATGTAGATATATGTAGATATATGTAGATATATGTAGATATATGTAGATATATGTAGATATATGTAGATATATGTAGATATATGGTAGATATGATGGATATTATATTTTGTGAGGTTCTGAAAAAAATTGATTCCCAGTCATCACCGTCGTCGCCACGGCTTAACCATCACTGATTCAGCGAAGCAACGGGCGCTCCACCGATGCCGGTGACGTTGACGCATTTCAACTTGCCTCGGGGATAGCCATGGGATTCCCATGGGATACCCATAGCCATTTTCATGAAGTTATGGAAATAGCCAACTGAGCAGTTTTTCACTGAGCTGTTCATCATGGTTAAGAATGGTTTATAGTCATGAAAAGGTTATCCTTACTGGTTGGTGGTTTTTCGCCACCCCTATGAAAAATGATGGAGTTTGTCAGTTGGGATGATGACATTCCCAACCGAATGGGAAAATAATCCAATTTTTTGAAACCACCAGCCAGTAATTAATGATGAGCCAACATTAATTTTAATGGTAAGGAGCATTTATAGATTATACAATACCCATCAGTAGCCATTTGAATAATAGGCAATTCCAACCATGAGAATGATGATAATTTTCATGATAATCCATTGGAATTGGGAGCAGCCTACATTCACCCATGTGATTTTTGTGAATGATAATTAATGAATGTTAATAATAGGCCAATGTCACAATCAGGTATAAATTATTCAAAAATGAATCATAGTTGGGATCATGATGGGATAATAATGGGATAATAATGGATAATATTGTGATCATAATGGGATAATAGTTGGGATACCATCTGGTAATCAGCTCCATGGCTTGCTGTGAAATCCCACCATTTCGGATGAACATTGTCCACGGCTGATGAACGCAGAGGGTATCCAAGTGGGATTTTTGGATTCTCCAAGTCATCTGGCTTCACTAGGAGAACTCACAAAGCTAAAATGTAAGCTATGGTAACTTGAGTCATCACATATTTATATATATATATATAATATATTTATATGGCTTATTAATGGGGGTTTCCAAAAATGGTGGTACCCCCAGTTCTCATCCAATTGTCGTATCGGATTGTCCATTGTAGAGCATCCAGCTAGATGATTCCCCGTGCAGATCCCAGGGATCGGCGCTGAAGCGTAAAACGCAATGGAACATCAACATCCTGAGTACCATGGCTATGGGTCAAGATAGGTCAGACATAAAAATGCTAAGATTTTGGGAATCACACATGTACAACTAGTACAACATGTTGATGAAGTAGATATGATACCATCTGGTTATGACTAACAGTTTGCCATGGAAAATCACCATGCTATTAATAGGTAAACCATCTATTTCTATGGGCCATGGCTTTCATGGCTATGTTAAATAACCAGAGGGTAAAATGCTAAGATTCTGGGAATCACACATGTACTGGTCATATTCAAAGTCAAATTATCCCTTTCTATCCCTTTGTCAGGAGGTCTATTTTAATATTTTTCACTGCAAAAATAACATAGATGAATGGCTGATCATGTTATTGTTTCAAAATTTACCTATATATTATATATTTCCCGTATTTATCCAACGTTTATTAACAAGAATAGTATGCAAAAAAAACAAGCTGGCACCATTCTTGTTTTCCGACCTACCCTCTGGTAATTTGTTACATAGCTATTGAAAATGGCCCAGTTGAAACAGTGAGTTTTCCCATAAAAAAAAACAACATGGTATTTTTCCATAGTCATGTTAGTTTACCTCACCATTTTCAATGGGAAAAATCACTAGAAATGGCCATTTTCAATAGCAACTTGTTAAATTGCCAGAGGGTTATGGTTTTCCTATGATTTTCCCATTAAAAGAGGCATATCTTTTCAACGCGCCGTATCTCTTTGCAACGTTTGTCGGTCCCAGGAGCCACTCTTCATGTCTTCTTCGACGTCAAACTCCACCTCTTCACCATCGGCCAAGGAGCGAAAGCCGCCCTGAGCGGTAGCCATTAAAAAAGGATCAAACAAGGATGATCTAAGGATATTTAAGGAATCATATGAATAACCTCTTGGAATGATATTTTTTAGGTTGACATTCTTTCTCTGTATCAATTGTGTTCAAGATTTATGATCGGATGGGTTGATTCTCACGGGAAAATACAGAGGACACCTCTTCTGCGCCTGCGATTGGATGGCGCTGTAGTGCACGAAGTAGTCCTGACTCGTGGAAAGGTAATCCCATGTCCTTTGTTTGACATGGTTTTGTTTGTAGGTTACCCTAGGGTATGCATACAAAAAAATGCAAAAAAACATTGAAAGCCATGGAAGCCATGATCTACATTGATGCATGTGGGTAAACTCCACATCTATGTATTTAGGTGTACAGGGTACCCGAAAGATTCCATGATATGCCAGAGTGTATCATATTTTCCAACTATATACCGGTTGGTGGTTTCACCCCCTCTGAAAAATATTAGTCAGGTGGGACTATTCTTCCCAATATATGGGAAATAATAAATGTTCCAAACCACCAACCATATATATAATATATATATATATAGAATATTAGAATGGTGCTTTTGTTTGGGATGTGGTCATTCTTCCAACAGACCCATGTAGAGAATGTCTCGCACGCCGTTGGCAGTGATCGCGACAGGGCAAGACGGTCAACGGCCTTCACAGCGGCTGCGGCAGCAACCGCTGCCCCGGCCTTAGAGTTGACAAGAACTTCAAAGCTGTCCTTCACACAGCTGATTCCAGAAGCCGCCTTGGTCCACAGTCTCTTCAACGGCGACGGCGGGTGCGGCTCCTCTGAAATGTCAATAAATGGCGATGGCGGGCGCTTCTTCTTCGGGGACTTCTTCTCCTTGACTTCCCGAAACAGATCTCTGAACTCCGTGGCATCCAAGACGCGGTCTTTGTTCGTTCCAAAACCAATGTTTCTTGGTGATTTCGCATAGTTATGTTAGCTTACCAAAGGGTATATCGAAGATTTAGAATGGTGCTTTTGTTTGGGATGTGGCCTTCCAACAGACCCTTTTGTTTGGGATTAACCAGCCAAAACAACTCATGGATTATCCATATCTGGATAGAATCCCATCCCCTTGACAAGAACCACCTTATTGGGGGAGCCAAAAATGAAGAGCTCCCCAGGCCCCAAAACTGGGCTTTTCTCTTGAGAGGTGGTTCTCAAAGAGGGATTTGCAAATGACCCCGTTATCCCCGTTCAGAACCAAACCCCGTTCAAATGCACACACACTAAATAAAGATACACGAAAAACACTGCCCAAAGATAATCGACTTTTCACTTGGAATGTTCTTTTTAAACAACTAAAATTGACAAGGTATATCTGAGTACCCTTGCCACAAGTATCCGGTTGGAAACACAGCAAGACAAATGGGTGGCCGCCCGCCTTCCCTTCGGATTGAATGAAGCCTCAGTCACGTCCACCGTATTTCAGGAAAACGCTTTGGGCGAAAACAATGATATCTCCACTATATCTGAGAAAAGCGAAGAGCAAATCGACTGGATTTTTGACATGGGGTTTCCCGAATAATATTAGCGCTTCTTTGAAACCAATTCAATAGTTGAACCAGTTGAACCAGTTGAACCAGTGGTTGACCACGAACCAAACCTCCTGTCAACCTCAGCCTTTGCTTGAAGGTTGATGTAGCTGTAGATCAATACCTCACCATTTTTTTGGGGGGGATAAAGATTGACAAGATCAAAGCTATTCCAATGTGGACAGATGGTGTAGCGGGTTTTGACTCATCCCCATGTAGATGTGGAGTTGACCCACGAATGTAGATCAGGTTCCTGAGATTTCCTCATGGGTTTTCTGCATCTATGTTCGTTCACCCCGGGAGTCACAGCTGCCAAGTGGCCAAAGCCCCGTTGAGGATCAAAGAACTTCACACTGCCAGTCTTGTCACCTAAGCAATGGCTTGGAGATATCATCAATGGGATATGAATGGTATATATATGTAAATATATATATATATATGTAACATGTATACAATACTATATATATAATATTAAATATAATGTTATATATTTAGAGTAATATCTATATATATATATTAATAATAATAATACTATATATATAACTATACGTATATATTTGTAAACTATAATATATATAACAATACTATATATAACAATACTATATATAATACTATATATATATTATACTCTATATATAATATTATATATATCTAATATATATATACAATACTGTATATATAACATTAAATATATATATATATAATGTAATATAGATATACATATCACTATATATTGGGATATAATGGAATATAAATAGCCAACTATTGGGTGGTCAAACGTGGCTGGCTGGGAACTAAACGTAAGTTTTATAGCTGGGAAAATCATCTACAAATGGGAGACTGTCCATTGCCATGTTTGATAATCGAAGCCTGGTAAACATGAGGGGTTAAATAATCGAAACCGTCCTGATCCGTGCATTTTGTCCCAAAGTCTTGACCCTCTAAAAATTAAAACTGGGGGAGCTGCCCTCTGGTAATTTCACATAGCTATAGAAAATCACCATTTTTAATAGGTAAACCATCTATAAATTGGCCATTTTCCATAGCTATGTTAGTTTACCAGAGGGTAAGTGAACTAATATGACCCTCTAAAAGCAGTGACTGTGACATGTGGTGCCCCTATGGTGGCTGTTCAAAAAAAACAAGTCAGATTCATACGGGATCATTCTTCCAGGCATTTATAAACACCAGTAACTATAGTTTTATATAAGATGATAAAAGATGTTATAAGATGTTATCAGTATCATAAACCATATAAAAAGATATATAAACCATATCTAAACCATAGCTATTGGAGATATTTGCAGCAACTTAGCTATGTCAACCGGGGCCCCCCAAAAAAGGCTATCGAGATCGTCGAGATCCTTCCTGGCTTGGATCATCCGTGCAAATCTCGGGGCTTGGATCATTACCCATAGGATCCATATATGGTATATATGCTAACATCTCGATAGATATACAGTGTAGAAAAAATATAAAAAATATAATATAATCGATATACCCTCTGGTAATGACTAACAGTTTGCTATTGAAAATGGTGATAGAAATAGTGGATTTACCTATTAATAGCATGGTGATTTTCCATAGTTATGTGAACCTTTACCAGAGGGTATACAAATAATCAACAAACAGTTGCAGCTATGTAGTGAAACATGTTTTTACCTGAGTTATGTCTATAGTACATGCCAAAAACACCCATTCATGGATGCTGTTGCTGTTAGTAGATATACCATATTGTACATTTATATGTCATAGTTGTGTCAGCCGCAGCACATCAACCCGTGGGCTTTTGCACTCGCCCCGCGCTACAAAGACCTAATCAACTTACCCCATTTGGGGCGTGTGTGAGACGTGAACAAGGGCGGTCTGACAGATGCACTTGGGATCATCAAACCCGGTTGGCGGTTCACTAACCTATCAGAATATGCTCCTCATCTCAACCAATCATGCCAAGTTGGTTGAAAAGAAGGTAACCATTTAAAACCACCGATCAGACTATATATGATGCCAGTGCCCTAAACGTCCTATTGCTTTCATCGTCAATCAGTGAAAAACAGCTTCATATTGCCAGCTGTCACCCGCCGTGAAACACCGTGACAGTTCCTGATGCCAAAGTTGTGCCCCTTACCAGTGCGATTGCGAGTGGAAACCTTTGGAATCTATGGGTTTCTCCAGGATATTTGGCTATTCTAAGTTATGCTCATACGAAGCAATATGTTTAACAAGGTTATCTATCTCATGTCTTTTGTCGTCAACATTTGTTTAATGAAGGGGAAACACAATAAAACAATGACTATCATGTAAATGAAGGTACATAGTCCATTCTTGTGCCACTTGAGCACTGTTCGAAAGGTGTCTGTCCTCCCGTTATACTGGTTTACCAATATGGTTTCGCAAAATGAATGGTGATAGACCCCAATATATTCGATAGTACAACCCCCGATGCTCGCTATAAGTTGAGGTCCCCGAGTTATGTTAACGTTTGCTTATTTTTCGCACCATTAACGATAGCTACATCCCCCATCCTAGTTAAGCCAAGTAATAAGTCAAATTGACTATCATAATTAAGTCAGGTATAGTAATGATTTCCACATAAAAACCTTCAATTGACGGGAATTTTCAATTGCCACGTTTGATTACAGGACTGTATACCCTCTGGTAAACTAACATAGCTATGGAAAATCACCATTTTTCATGGGAAAACTCACTATCAATGACCATGTTCAATAGCAAAATGTTAGTCATTACAAGAGGGTAGACTAGATTTGTTTTTTGGTTGATATCATGGGTAGATTTATTGAGTGATATCTATATATGTGTGTGTGTTAAGAGTGCGACAATGATATCTACAGAGGCAGCCATGCTAGGTGAATCTCCAGCTTGAAAAAAAGTGTCAGGTGTACTGGACGACTGTCCGATATAAGCAAAGATGAACGTGTTGCCTGTAGATATTCTCAGTAAGTGTAATGGCCTTTTAATGGCCTTTTCATGGTATCATCCTACTGTACTGGCTGGTTCATAGTGAATAAGGGTTTTCAAAATGAGTACTGATACTATGATACCATCCATTCAGCTAGGTAGTTTACCTCTTTGACATAAAATCAATCATTGTATAAATAATATGTACCAACCGGTATTTTAGACACCGCCCGATTGAATCCAAAGTGAGCGCGATGCAACAGAAAATGCCGAATCACTAATCATTGCAATCGGCAACGACACTGACTGATGCAAGGTTTTGCACACTGCATGATCAGTCAGAAATCACAGGGTGATTTTTCAGAAAAAAATAGACAAAATTTGGTCGTTTGTTCACAAACATTTCAAAAAAAATATATGGCTGGGAATTTGATATCTTAGCTCCTGATGTTTGAAGGTCCCGTGAGTTTCCAAACAAATCCCGTTTTCAGGTGCTGGTGAAGAACATATTGGGTAAAAACACTGGTTGGTTTACACCCGACATCAATCCAAACTGGTTGGTGGTTGAGCACTACCCCTCTGAAAATTATGGAGTTAAAGTCAGTTGGGATGATTATTCCATTCCCAATGTATGGAAAAATAATCCAAATGTTCCAAACCACCAACCAGCAAAAGTTGCAAACCATACTTTCCACAACAAGCACCACAGGTACTCTTCCGCAATCCAAACTCCTCTCCGCACGTGATGAGCACTCTTTGGCACAGACTACAGAATCTCTCGAAATGTGGTATTTTTGCGTGCCAAGTGAATCCATTTGAAATGAAGGTCGATGAATCTCAAATTCGTCCAAAACATTCCAACGTTGTCGATGTGCCAGCACTCTGCAATGTGTATGGTGTACATCCAAAGAATTTGGGTGTTTTCGGCAAGGATTCCCCCCAAGTACTTACAATTCTCGCACGAGAGGTACACCATAACAGCCATGATGATAATTCAATTGTCTGGGCGATTGCTAATTTAAAATCATATCAATTAATACTACATTTATAACTATTACCATCTGGTTATTTAAAATAGCAATGGAAAATCCCTTATAAATGGAGGTTTATAGCTGGGAAAATCGTCTATAAATGGGCCATTTCCCATGGCTATGTTCAATAACCAGAGGGTACATATATATATATATATTATATATATATATGCTATATATGGTAACATTTACCATCAATATAGCCCAAATGTTAGCATATATACCAGCACCATGGATCCTATGGGTTATAAGAATATCATCAAATCACCATTTACAGTGGTGACAGCCATGATGTTGGCCGACGTCCCGGATTCACAGAAAATCGTGATGGCGATGAACGGCAGATGGGGGCCTCACATGGCGCGTTCATGACAGTCTTAGGAGGTACAGGTCAAGGCCTTAACAGGTACAGTATAACTGGCTAACTTACCCCATTTAAGTGATTTGCAAAATATATATATATATACATGTGTATGTGTATATATATATATACAACCTTAGTCATCCTTAGTTGCAGGAGTTATAATCCCATCTATATAAATGATAATGTTAAAACTGTTACCCTCTGGTGAACTAACATAACTATGGAAAATCATCACTTTTAATGAGTATATCAACTACTGTATTTCTATGGGTAATTTTCCAGTTCGCTATGTAACAAATTACCAGAGGGTAAAGGTCATAACTGTATTAATCTAGTCTTCACCAATAGACATGTTGGGGTACGCCTTGCTCACTGTCAAAACCTCATTGACCTCTTGGGGTTCCTGAAGACAAACATCTACCACATGCTCGGTGTTGAGGGACTCCACAACCTTGACAGACTTTGGCTTGCGAGCACTTTTTCGACCCAAGCCAGCACCTGGGCTCGGGCAAGTCGCATCGCCCGCCCACTGACCGGGCTTTCCACAGTCAAAGCAGGGATACTTTCCGAGGACTTCTTGCATCGACCTTTGACTTGGCCGATGAAGCCGCAGAGCCAGATGGAGGCACTTTGCCATAGCCTCTGTCCTTCTTGACTTCAGCCAGTTGATGTCTCGCTTCTCGCATTGTCACCAAAGCCGCTGCCGCAGACTCTACAGAATCCTCGAGGCTTTGGATGAAGTCTGCATCAACTCCATCTTCCAACGCCTCCGTTCACGGCCACGGGGATCTGCGGCTGATCTAAGATCATCCATCGTTGGAACGGGAGCTGGCCATGAATAATCCAACTAGATCATCATCATGCAACTAGTTTCATGAAGCATCCATATTATCAATATGATAATGACGATATATCATCATACATCATCATATATCATCATATCAGTTGGATATAAACATATATATATATATATATCACTAACCAACATGGTTATATCATCACTTCGGCATATTGACTATTCTCATCACTAAGCAATGATTCTTCACCATATGGGTGATAGTCATATATCACTAACCAATATGGTTATATGATGTTGTATGACTATTCTAGAGGCAACATTCCCATATTCAGAAAATCTTCGCATACCATGTTTTCATCGTATTCCAGACCTGGGTTTTGGTGTGTTACTTTGATAGGCATTTCAGCTCAATCTGGAGAAAACAGTTGGGCCATGGCGAATCCACTGAATGCCCCCCCGCAGCTTTCTATCCCCTATGTCGTTCCAAAGCAGCTGTGGACGTTAGATGAGTTGAAGGCTGCTTTGATAAGGGAGTTTCCTCATTTGTCTACCGAAGATGGGCAGGGTTGTCAAAGGTAACGTTTTTAAAGGTTGGCTGAGTAAAAATTAGCCAGTTTCTTCCCCGTGGTCTCACCCAAGGTGAACTCGGAAAAACAGAACCCACTAGCTGGTGTGCCCCTGGAAGTTTGGGCTGGCTTTGGGATTGGAATTTTGGTTCTGGCCCCGAAATTTCCCTCCGTGGTCTCTGTACCAGCCACGCATACTCAGAATTCTTCGCATTCCATAATTTCTTCGCACTCCACATGGGACATCGCACTCCACAGCTAGGGACGTACACATACTGTAAAATTCACGCACTCTGCAAGATCTT
>Ga0126342_10018849_pt1 | contig 11791 bp, 10 predicted proteins | sample Cyp1metagenome_FD_92528 | JGI IMG/M metagenome (GOLD analysis project Ga0126342, IMG submission 92528) | Coral microbial communities from Lord Howe Island, Old Settlement Bay, Australia - Cyphastrea 1 metagenome | ecosystem: Host-associated > Invertebrates > Cnidaria > Coral ... | reverse complement strand
CGGCGTATCAGCGCAAACACGGCGATCGGCGTAACGGCGTATCAGCGCAAACTCGGCGTAACGGCGTATCGGCGCAAACACAGCGATCGGCGTATCGGCGTATCGGCGCAAACACAGCGATCAGCGTATCGGCATATCGGTGTAAACACAGCGATCAGCGTATCGGCGCATCGGCGCAGACACAGCGATCAGCGTAACAGCCATCGGCGCAGAATGGGCGTGTCGACATGCAGCGCAGCGACAAGCGTAAAACACAGAGATCGGCGTATCGGCGTATCGGCGCAAACACACCGATCGGCGTAACGGCGTGTCGGCGCAAACACACCGATCGGCGTATCGGCGTAAACACAGCGATCAGCGTATCGGCGTATCGGCGTATTTACGGTTACGGACCCCAATCCCGAACACGCTGATACATAGCGTTCGGGATAATAAACTACCCATTTGGGAATAGTGACCACCTATGTATGGTGATTTGAGCGATGTTTTTTTTTTATTATTATTTGTTTAAGCACATTAATTACAGACTATGATAATTTAAGTTTTGAAGCATCTCAAAACCAGCGTTTAAAACCAGCCTTTAAAACCAGCGGTTGCCTGGCGCCCAGGGCAGAGCTCCTACACCTACACCTCGCCTCGGTAGCCGCTCCAGCAGTGTGGATGTCAAGTGCAAGTGCCAGGTGGCTTAGCGAGGTCCATCCGGGGTTTTGTGACCTGATGATATATCAGGTGTTGTGTGATGATCACATCACCATTGATGTGATACGTTAATATCATTTAATATCTACAACATATTTTTGAATGTGAACTGTTGGAGATGTGTAGACTACCGATATGCAAATGCATCATGACAGTAAGATGCTTCCGATGTCCGAGGTTGTCTGACAAACACCAGCAGCCGCCGTGCCGTCCACCGGTTTTTTAAGGCTCCAAAGCACATAGCCCATCTGAGCTGCGATTTCCAGCAGTGCGATTTCTCAGAAATGGCTGTGTTTCTGTGGAGGTTGTACCAATTTAAGGTATATTTACTGTAGTATATGTTGGGTACACAACATAGTATGTGTGTGTGTATATAATTATATATATATACATTGATATACACATTATTAATGATATATAATATAATATATAATATTATATCATATCATATCAAATTATATTATGTTATATTATACAGTATTATATTATGATATATTATTTATATATATATGTTATTATATTATATTATATCATATTATGTTATATTATATTGTATTATATTTTATGATATTACATTATATTATATCATATTATATTATATTATATTTTATATATTATCTGATTATATTATAGTATTTTATAATATATCGTTGTATATTATATTTTAATATAATTATGTTATATTACATTATATTATATCATAATATATTATATCACTATATTATATGATCTTATAATATATTATCTTATAATATATATATAATAAGATTATATTTTGATATACTATATTATATCATATCATATCATATTATATTATATTATATACATATATATATAATATGTATATATATATATTACGGGGTAAGTTGTGTTGACCTCGCTGTGACCTCACTGACCTCACTGGAATCATCGCTAGTGATTTTTGGGGGGGTCATTCCCAAATTGGCCTTATTTCAGGTTAGCGAATTATTCTTATTTACCCAGGTGGTCTTGAGACGATCACGAAGGAGCAACCCCCACAAAGATCATTAACCTCCAATAATAAGGGCTGATCAAGGGTTCTGGATACCACTGGATACCACTGGATACCACTGCTAAGTGTCTTCCGCAAGTGCGTACACTTGCGATTCGACAGTACTGGGGTCGGTTTTCTCACTTTGAACCATGCCACCTGTCCCCAGCATCGCGACATATCGCAATTCCTGCGGCGAAAGAGGCTGAATCAGTCTCACGCCGAGTTGCTTGGGTGAAAGAGGCTGGTGGGTGGGTTCATGACATTTAACCAATGGGCTTGGTCTCACAATTGCGAACCCGAAAGCCACTTGAAAGAAAAAGCAACATCAAAAAAACAATGATCGTGACAAGATGATGGTCCCATGTATATCATCCCCCATTTTGAGACAAGCCCAACTTGTATCCCATGATCATCCCATGATCCATCAGTGTGCGGAGCGTTGTCTCCAGTCACCAGCAGGCCATCAATCAAGCGAGTAAGTTGTCGGACGTGCGACCCAACTCTGCTGCCGAACGCAGCAAGAGAAAGTCTGGCCGGCAACAGCTTGTAGCGAGTTATTTTTGCACTGCTTCCGGGGGAGTTCACTTATGGCTTTCTCTTTGCTTGCACAATGGTTCATTCTGAGTCTATCCTGATATGTTGTTTCATGTTTTGGTATGTCGCCATTCATCACATCGCTGGACTGCAAAACACTCACTTGTATTGGACTGAGTTGGAAGCTCCAGTTTGGAAACTGAATTATTCTGCCAGGAAAGAGGAGGAGGAAAGAAAGAAAGCACCACCGCCTCCACCATTGCCGGACAAAGGCGTGGAAAGAACTTCTCTGAATAAAGCCTCAGCCTGCCTGGTTTATCCATGCATCTAGAATTTCAATGAATTCCGATCAGTTGATTCAGAAAACACAGTTGTTGGGAACCCCAGCAATATTGAATAAAGTTGAGAGGGACACGTCAAAGTTGGCCTAAGCAATGCATGCCTTTTTCCACAACTGCAGGGCATCACATGGTTTTCCCATTTCTCAGACACCCAGGTACTGTCAAGCCACGCACCCGATCAAAGCCAAGCGCCACTGTGAAGTTGGAAAAACTCCTGAAGGAGAAGGCTTGGGGTATTTTTTCCAATATCTTATGATCTTATGGCTGATTGATCAATATTATAGGATACTGGTGTTCATGTTATTATCCACTAACATGGTTTCACATATTGATCTCTAGTCACGGCGTGTCCCAAAATGATCTGGCGGTGATGATGGGCGATGCCTGGTCTCTGTGATCAAGACATACGTTTTCACAATCACCATATCAAATCATATCCATTATCAACACAAAAATAGAATAACCAGTAGTATGTAGAAAGATTGCCGCATGTATGTAGAATGATATATTAACGCGTATATACAAAGATCATCAAAGATATAGAATGATATTATCAATATACATTCAATATATATACATTATACTGTATCATATACATTCATATACATTATGATAATCATTGATACATTGTACAAATATATCATATCCATATACGATGTCTCCCATGAGTTGCTGGGAGGCGGCAGATCTTCAGCACGCCTTCGGCTTATGCTGTGAAGCTCGGGTGAAGTTGGAGGCGCTGGCTGCAGCCAAGAGAGATACCATGGGAGATCCAGACCCAGAAGGTCGGAAAAGTACAGTAGGATGTATGTGTATGTATATATATATATACACAGTAGGATACATATATATATATATATATGGATGTGGATCTCGCAATTTTTAGACATTTTTAGACTAGACTTACTCAACTTGGATCAACTTAAGCGATATTGGTGTCGTTTCTTTTATACACCAAGAAATGGTCTCCGTACCTGCTGGCATCACCTGCGGGCATCGCCTTGCACTGGCCAGGCAAACCTCGTTGCAGATGCCGAGCAGCTGATACAGCAGGTGCCGAAAAACACGCGACGGTCGGGTCTGGTTGCTGATCCTTGTGATTTGATCCTTGCCATGATTTGAACAGAGCTCCCAAAATGGTGAAATTTCGTGGGTCCTCATGTTGAATTGGTGATTTGTACAGGAATCATCAGGAATCCATGGTCTGAGGCCAAGCATTTGGCTGAAGAGAGTTTGAAGGAGGTGCAGCGGCGGATCACCATGGGCACCCTGCGATGACACCACCTGCAGGGCAACTCACGGTTGACATATCCTGCTGTATCCACCATCATCCCATGTCATCCCATATCATCCACAATATAATCATCATTATCCCATATCATATATCCATATATATCCCATATATCCCATATCCTATCACTGTAATCCCATATAAAAACATTTAAACAAATAATAATAATCATTGTGACTATGATCCCATCATGAATATCATATCGTATCATATCGTATCGTATCATATATCACAATATCATAATCGCTGTAGTCCCATGTATCATTTTGGGCCCATATCATGTGGCTTTGTCTTACAAATGGGTACAAAAAAAAACAAATCCATTGGTTTATAGATATTGTTTAATCATGTTTAATCTATAAAGATGTTTATAATGTGTACATATTTATTAGATCCAATATCATGTTTTATAGGTAATAACATAGCAATTTGTCCATTCATTAAGCATTGCCATTTTGGATGTTCCCAATTGAATGGTCATAACTTGTGGCCATCACTTGCAGGCGCTGGCTGCAGCACCTCAGCAAGGTGTCGGCCCTGGAGCAATCATTGGGTTTCCATGGTATACAAAATCACATGGTTCTAGTATATTATGAATTAGTATTATCATTATTATATATTATTATTAAGCGTTATTATTTTTGTTATTGTTATTGTGGTTATTATTGTTATTATTGTTGTTGTTATTGTGATGATTATTGTGATGATTATAGCAGTATGTTGTATGTAGTATGTAGTTGTAGTAGTTATTGTTGTAGTTGTTGTAGAAGTCGTATCTACTGTATAAATACACGTATATCTATCTACACAAGTTTTGAATGGCGTGCAGCACCGAGAAACAACTATTTCGGGTGTGTTCAGATCAGCACTTCTACACTTTTGTGCGGCGTGGACCCCATATTCAACTGAGCAGTGGCTGCAAGACATCCATGATCATAAGGGTTATACTTGGTTATACTACCGAATATATGGAGGGTTATCATAGACCCATTATGATCCATTAGATATCATAATCCATTAACGATATTAACGGGAAACCCTATGAACCAAATTGAAGCAACCAGTATTTCAATGACTTTTTTTGCGCTGAAAATCCCGAGCCAGGTGACGCTGGCAAGGAGGGTCAAGTCAGGGGACCTGAATGGTGGCGTTTATATAGCTTCAGATGATTGCAATTTCTGTTAGAAGTGGCCACCAGCAAACTCTGAGATGTTGGGTTTTTGATGGTGCTTCAATGGCAGACTCAGCTCAGACTCAGGCTGCAGTTCGACATGTCGAAAAGCAGGTGCCGAGCTGGACGTTTGGCCGCCTTTGATATCCCTTGATCTCGTCTCCGGGGAGTGGGTTTTCTCCACATTTCTCCAATGTCAGTGATAGTGGTGGGATAGGTGGACGCTGGGAAGACCTTTTCGAAGTTTTGTATGGCCTGAAAGGAACTGACCCTTGTCACACTTTCTCGACTTCAATTGGTTGTTGGATACAAGTGTCATCGCAAACCTTCCATCACAGAGACTCCAAACTCAACCCTTGGCATTGCGTAGTATCAGACAAAGAGCTGTTTGCGTCTACCCACTACGCATTCTCTGTGAGGGGTGACACATAATGTGACCAGGATCTCCTCCTCCTTCAAGAGTGAAGATTTGCTTTTATCATTCTCCCATAATGTGAAGACTTGGACTTGAGAGATATGCCATCATTACTTTTAATATAAATCTCTTCGAGGATTCAGAGTTGCCAATGTGACTGCCAGGAGCTTCGGCAGATGCGAGTGTCACTGCAACAAGAGGCCCGCCCTATTATCCCGACTGAGTCATGTGCAATCCAGGCTTTGGGCCAAAAAACCTCCCGACGCAGGCTCAAGAGACCGTGGAGTTGTGCACAATGCTTGAGGAAGAGGCCATGCTGATCTGGCAATGGAAGGAGGAAAGATGCTAGAAGGAGCCTTTATATACATTATATAATTACTTTAGATGCAAATTTGCTTGATTTACTGAAATTCCCTCCTGCACAAGTTCCGATATTTTTCAGCCAGATGATCCAATGGATGTATACAATACACTCTTCTTATGTGTGTATAATTGTGTATATATAACATAATTTGGGCTATGCCGTTAGTCCTTGCTTAGTCAAATTACCTGGTTGCTGTTGCTGGTTTCATTTTTTTGTTCATCCAAGTCCCAGCATGTCCTACCTAGATGATCCTGTTGCAATTCATATGGTTGCCACAGGTGCAGATGCTTAGGCCAGACCTGTGGTGGACTGGTTGGGGCTGTTTTAGGGTCCCGAAAAGTCGACCAAAAAGTCTCACGAGAACAGATCTTTCATTGGTGGCCGCTGGGTTTCTTTTGGCGTTTCGTTGGGTTGATTCAACCGAAAATCGGCAAGAAACCATTGTTTTTAGTGTTTACTCTCAGATATTCTTGGTTTATAAATGTTTCCAATGGGTCTTGATTAGATTGTCCAATCCCTTCCGGTTTTTTTTCGAGCCTCACAGACGATGGTTCCACGTCCTGACTATGGATGTCGATTCTGGTGCTGAACCCAAACTCAGCTGATGTTTACTATATGTTTAGATGGTTTTACCATGTTTTACCATCAAAGATGAAAAAGAACAAAGTTAAAACCATGGATTCCTTAGAGGTTTTCCTCTAATTTTCTATGTCTGAAAATTGAGGTATTGAAGTAGGGACAATAAATCCGCTGGAATTTGTGGTAATTTTCCTCTAAATGTTCAAACCAACCTAATTTTTCTAACATTTGATGGCATATGTTTTCATCTAATAATACATAATTAGATGAAAATCATGGAAAATGATGGCAAATGTTTGGGTTTCCTCGAAGTTTTCCCACATTTTCCAACCACTGGTAGGATTCCACGTGAGGCATCAGCTCCTCCGTCCACCGGCACCGCCGGTTCCGCGCCTGCCCTCACCGCCGCCGAGACCCCCGCAGTGGTCACCACCGCCAGGCGTCAGCCGATGGGGGATTTCATGGAATTTCATGAGGGGATTTACATGGATTTACTGTCTATTGGACTAAGGGATATAGAACTAACCAACAATATGAGATAATATGAGAATATGTCATCCATATTATTAATATTATAAATATGGTATTATTTATCCATATTATTCATCCAATTATCCATATTATTAATAATATATTAATCCATATTGATATTATTAATCCAACAATCCCAAAAACCCCGTCACCATGGCAAAAAGTTGGGGATGAAACCATATATTTGGGACCATACAATGGGGCTAATGAAAATTACAACACGTAGATAAAATTGAGGGATTGGTTAAAACCTACATATCATATTATTAGAATATTTAGGGCGATTACCCAATGGGAAAACATGACTGGGGATGGGTCAATCCCTATAGCTGGCATTATTTGGAGAATAAACATCCATAAATCCCATCTATTTTGATGTGAAAATGAGTGGATTTCATGGGTTTTGGCCCACAGCAATATAAATGAATTATACTAAACACGGGGTTAACATGAATGAAGCATGGACGAAGCATGGAAAATGGGGAGCTAACATGAGCTAACATGAGCTAACCATGAAAGTTGGTGGATTCATTAATGAGATATGATTATGGTATACCCAATAATCCAATAATAACTATCTACCCAATCCCAGTAAGCCTGACGTCGCGGAAGGTATCTTTTCATCCCAGGATCATCCTTGAAGGGGTTCGAGCCCATTTCCTTCCCAAGTGAGAATGGTTGGTTTTGGGGTTCATGGTCGACCCCAGTACCAATGAACCCATTGAATTGGCTATTTAATGATTTAATGTGTGTTTTCCATGATTGTAAAGCTCCACTTTTTTTGGATCAATAGTTTCTGGATAGTTTTGGGGCATGTTTTTTGATGTTTTTTGTGGAGTTTTGTCATTTTGAACCCAGGCAATTTTTTGGGGGTATCCAATCATATCCAATCTGTAGAGGTACCCAACTGATGCGCTGTTTTTTGGGTTATCCGGTGAGGCTCGGCTCTCTGGCCACCACCATCACCAACTGTGGTCAAAGCTCTGCAAGATGTCAGGATCTCAAGTTGGACCTGAAGTTTTCTGATGTTTGATGTTTCATGGCTCTCAACTTCTAAATCTAACGAGCATTCAATACCGAATTCGTGTACCTTCGATTTTGATCGATTCTTGTCTGAAGTTCAACATTTCCTTTCGATCAGATTGTTATAGGATGTCATTGATGTCATCAACAAACTGCGGTGGCCATCTGCCTCAAGTGCCACTGGCCCCAGCAGCGCCCCCGCGGCCCGGTATGCACAAGACCTTGGCGCGGCCGGCGCGGAGACCGGACAACCCGGAGGCGCTGGCTCAGGAGAAGGCGGGGGGCAGTGCTATTGGTTTTGCATCCCCAATTATTGGGGATGATGAGCTATCATTACAATCATATTCATGTTGATGATATATTATCATATCTTATCACCATATTATCAATGATTATCTCAACTCTTATTATAATCAACCATTATTATGATTATCAATACTAGTTACTAGTATGATTTCTATGTGATTTCTATGTGATTTCTATGTGATTTCTATGTGATTTCTATGGCAGCGCCATACTTATGCCATACTAATACTCCACCCGTCTGCATCCCATGAGGCTCGGAACTTCACCATCATCAACCTGGAAGGGCTGACGGAGGGCAACTTGGATCTGGTCACGACCACATGGATCGGTGGCAAGATCCAGAATCGGAAGCCCGTGGCCTTCGCGATGTTGCCAGGTTGCTATCAGGCAGAAGGGCTAGGAAAATGTGGATCTAACCATGAAAAATAGGGAAAAAATTGGGGAGCATGTAGATTGAAGGGCTGTGATTGGCTAGGGATGATGGGTTTAAAATGCAACTGGATGATATGATTTTAGATGATTTAAGGATCAAAAGCATTTAGGGATTTCTTTTGATGGTGTAGGATGTGACTGGGATATGTGATTGAACACATTTGAACACTTTGAAATGAACAAGCAAGCTGCACTGTCATCAGTCATCCATTCTGAGAATCACATCCCAAGAGCTCTAGCTAGCCATTCTTGCCATTCTAGCCACTCCTCAGAGTAAGGCTGTGGAACTTTGAGCGTCACGGACATGAAGATCATCCGGTCTTGGCCCTCTTGCTGGCTGATCTTTACAGCCACACAGCAGCAGTTGTTTTGTCAACTGGGAGAAATGCGAAACATTGATCACTCACATAAAAGATACAAAAAGGTGGATTATTTGCACACCACCTAGGCATAGCAGTGGTTTGGCCCTGTCGCTTTGATGTACGTTCCATGTTTTGACTATGTGGCCTTCATAACGCATGTCTCATCAAAAAGCCTTGCCAGAACTAGCCCAGGATGCATCATGTTGCGAACCAACCGAACTGGACATTGGCTTCCACACATTGCAACTCGCCTGTGTCCAAAATCTACCGGTTGATGAAGTGAGCTTTCCATTAAATTTCGTGTCAATTGACAAAACTGAATGGGAAATTCTCACAAGAGAACCACTGCTTACAATATCTTGCAAATCTAGATAGAACATTCCGGAACATAAGGTGGATTGTCCCAGAAACGCGGTATACCGTATACCCTGATCTATGGCCATTCAAAAATGTGGTTTCCATGATTTTCTAATCCATTGGATCATTCCATCCTCATTTACCTCCATTAAAGTTCAATGTAATTCTATCTTTCCCCATATTTACTCCATCAAAATCCAGTTTTGGAAGGTCCTGGTCATACTCTAATCCCCATTTGAGATATCGTTTTCAGGTGTGTCCCCCCATGTTCAAAGCCATCTTCAAACTCAGCAGCTTAGTTCCATCAGGTACAGGAACTTTTGCAGGATGAAATGGTCCTGAAAATCTGCGCCAGTTGGACAAAGCGGCACAAGGAGAAGCTGGCGTACTGTTTCAGCCTGGAGTTGAAGATGCTGAGCAAACAAATGAGGTCTTCCTGAAATGGTGGTACCAATAGCTGGATGGTTCATAACGGAAAATCCTACTGTTAGGTGGATGATTTGGGGGTACCCCCATTTCAGGAAACCTCCAATAAGGTCTACTAGAGTCAACTCACTAAGTTCGACTACCTTTTTTGGGACGGGCATTGCATGGTATTCCATTGCTACATGAAGGGCTATGTTTGGCCATATACTCATAGCAGAAATGTGTGAAAGCTATGGAATAGATAGCACTTCGTCAATCCCAAAAACAACTGACTCCCCAAGAATGGAGGGTGTTGTTTTTTGTCGCTGGCCAAAGGATACCACTTCGTCAAATTGTGGGTCCCGAAAGTGACACCCATAGTTACCCCGTTTCACCCATTTTCAGCCACTGCCCTAAGGAACTTCACCGTGCTGTCCAGTTTGGCGGAAGCTCGTGGCATCTCTGGTCTGTCGCTGGATGCCTTGACAGACTACATGCAGCTGTCGCGAAGACGTCTGCTTCCACAGGAGACTTCCGGAGGCTTTTGTGGATTTCCATAGTTAGAAAATGTTAAAAATGATGCGTTCACAATAGCATTACTAAGGGGAAACATTGCTTGATACAGTAACCTCAGGTTTTCCAGTGTTTGCTTCGTACAGGAAAACTGCAGCTTCATTTTGTGTTTTGCAGTGCAGTGTCATTTCAATTTGGGACACTTGTGTACTACCTAAAGAAGTAACAAGATATCATTTTGCTACTTTGCAAATTTGGTGGGTTTTTAGATACCCCCAATAACCAGGCCCAAAATGGATCCAATACTGGACCGAACCGTGGCAGGCATTTAAATACAGTAAGGGGGAAGGGATTGCTTCCATTCTATCAATTATCCCCATGAAATCATTATGTCCCCATGATACCCACATTTATACCACCGGAGGGGAAGGGATTACTTGGGCGTCAACCGCCTCAGGAGGGCATCGATCTGTCGTCTGATTGGGAGGCCAAGGAGATCCGAAAGCAAGATCTGAAAATGGAGGGTTTTAACACCCCGGTTGTGACCATTTGAATGGAGAAGAATTGACTCAGCTTTGCATTTTGGGGTAGCCCAGGATCAGACAAACCCACTTCTGTGAAAAATTGCCGTGATGCCAGGTGAAAGGTTTGTTCAGAGCTACACTCTGAGAAATGTAGCTCTTTCGAACTATGTACTCTTCCATTTCACCCAAGACTGACTTGCTGAGTCAAAGTCGGTCAGGCATGTGTTTCTCCCAGGCGCTGACTTCTGATCAAAGGCGGCATGTGCAAGAATTTCCGCCACCAAGTCGCAGATGAGATGGATCGGATTGGGACCTCGCAGCTACGTCAGGTTTTCCATGATTGCCATGGTCTCTTTTTATGGGGTGTTGCCGGTGATACCACAGCCGCGGAGAAATGAATAGTACAATGGAATCATGTGGAATCAATGGTACAAACATGATGAAAAAATGATCAAGCTGACCACAAGCTTGATGTGCAAAAAAATATCTCTCTGCTGTCAGCTGATGATAATACGTCAAAAACGGGGGTATGTAGGGTTTTACTACCTTTGATATGTTGGGTGATTCTCAAATTCAGCCAGAGTATTGGAATGCCCATATTCCAACCATGGCACCATGGTGGATTTTCCCATGATTTTCCCAAGTCGGAAATGTGAGGCATTTGCTCTTCCAGATCTGGGAGAACCTCATCAAGCTTCCAAAGTTGGAGCATGATACAAGCGCCGGGATTTTGGGCATCAAGGCAGGATTCCACCGGAGGATCTGCACAAATTCTGGGTGTGACATGGGGTGTTTCCTGAAATAGGTTAGAGAATGTTACAGAAAAAATACCGAAATCCGTGGTTTCCGCGTTGAGAGTGTCTCATTTTGGATGATTTTGAGGTCCCCCACTTCAGGAAACCACATGTCACTGTGCGACCCAGACCAGT
>Ga0126342_10018848_pt1 | contig 11792 bp, 11 predicted proteins | sample Cyp1metagenome_FD_92528 | JGI IMG/M metagenome (GOLD analysis project Ga0126342, IMG submission 92528) | Coral microbial communities from Lord Howe Island, Old Settlement Bay, Australia - Cyphastrea 1 metagenome | ecosystem: Host-associated > Invertebrates > Cnidaria > Coral ... | reverse complement strand
TCTTGATGTTCAAGTTGGAGGCTTAAGGTTCAAAACCTGTAGAATCAGAAATGTTCGGATACAAATGGCCAATAAGCGTTCCAAAGTCACAAGTCACCAAAAACAAACGAACAATGCATCAGACAAACCACTTGATAGTATAGAAACGCTTATAGCAATGCCACGATCAGAATTTTCTGAAAACCAGCTCGCGCGAAACTCCATATAAGATAGATACAATAGATAAAGTAGAGCAGACAGATCAGATCGATGAGGTCGACCAGATAGATACGACAGATCAGGAAGACCAGAGAGATCAGATAGAATAGATTGGATTGATAAATCAAGATAGATAAGATAGAGATAGATAGATAGATAGATAGACAGAAAGACAAAAAGATAGAGGGGGAGAGAGAGAGAGAGAGAGATATATATTATATTCATTTAGAAATATAGAAAGATAGAAAGATAGGAATATAGAAAGATAGAACGATAGAAATATATAAAGATCGAAAGTTAGAAAAATATATAGACAGAAAAATAGAAAGATAGATAGATAGATAGATAGGGATAGGATAGGATAAGATAAGATATAGAAATAGAGAGATCCGGAGATAGAAGATAGAGATATATAGAGAGAGATAGAGATAGAAGGAGATAGAAAAGTTAGAGAGATAGAGAGATAGAGAGATAGAGAGACAGATGGATGCATGCATGCATGCATGCATGGATAGATGTATGGATGGATGGAGAGTGATTATCCAGACAGAGATATAGTATGATATAATTGGATTGAACTATACGTAGATATCGACCGATGTGTAGAGATATAGGCAGATAAAGATAGATGGGAATGAACCATCGGTAGGTAGTTTGTGGGATGGAAAGGTAAGTATGCATATTTTGTGTATTTATATATATATATAGTTTTTACACACGTCACATACGTACATATAGGACCGCCTGGGCCATATCTTCGGACTGTCCAGTGCGGCAGGAGAAACACGCATGTTTTTTTTCGCAGAATGTTTGGTCTTTGCCATCATGATTACCATCGACTTATGTACCAAGTAGCCATCCAGGCATTGAACCGCTGAGGGCATGACATGAAGAGTGCAAGCACCATCAATGGGAACGGATTTGCGATTCTTAGCCCATCTTCTTTGAGGAGAGGGACTGTGGTTTCTCTCCCAAATGTGTTTTTGAAAAAGAAATGGAGGAAACCGTGGATTCTGTGTGGATGTCGCAAGATCCATGGTCTCCTGCAGTTTTTTCCTGAAGAAAAATGGTTGCCTGGTGACAAGGTCATCTCTGAGTTTGCAAGAGCGGCGGCAGGCCACGTGATGATCAATGTGCTTTTGGTTCAAACATGTGCCTTCCAATGACTTGGATCGGTGTGCCAGTTGGTAACTGGTTGATCCACATAAACCCATCATAAATTCATGTGCAACTGTGGTGAAATTATCTTCATGTGACGTATCCGATTTGTGGCTGGATAGTTGCAGCTGATATTAGCCACCTACTAAGTGGATGCACATCTTACCTTAAAAAAAGAAACGTGGGGTCCTGGGTCCTAAGGTCCTAGAAATTTCTGATAGCATTTAGACTCAGAAATGTGGTGAGCACGTTCCGTGTCGATCTCAAACCACCAGAGCCACGTGCTTCTAACTTGTTTTGGCTTCACCAAATTAGGTCGCAAGTATCTAGAAAACTCATGAATACTCTGAGTCCAGCGACTGCTGTGATAAAATACCAAAGTGTGTGATTGGGGTCTTGAAATTCAAACAACTCAGACCACAAACTACTGATGTGGGTCCAGACATGTCAGAAAACAATGAACACAAGCTATACTGTACCGACTACCGACCTTGCAGGTTTTGCATGGTTTTGCTACATTCTCTTTTTGGGGTGGCCATGGGGCCAACAAAACCCCAAATCTGGAAGTTCCACTGACGCGCAGGTCGTGGATCTAGACGATGCTTTGGGATCCACGAATTTCATGCAAAATCCTCAAGCAGCTGAGGCGCCAAAAAAAACAAAATTTGGATCTAGGTCTGGAGGATGTTTGGTCAGTGGTTTCATGTGTTTTCTCGTGTTTTTGTTTCAACCAATTATTCTTTTCAGGGGTGATGATGCTGAATTATTGACTTTCATATGTGATAATTACATAATTCTCAGGGTGAAACCACACTAGCAGGGGAATTATTTTCTTGATTTGACGTGGCATTTGAGTGGTTTCCTCGTTGGGTTGATCATGATAAATCCGCATGGTCAATCGCGAATCCGTGAAGCAACACACAATCCCGATGATGGTCAAATCCCAATGTTTGAATGGGTTTGTGATACCCTTTGGTAATTCAACATAGCCATGGGAACAGGACCCATTTGTAAATATGTTTCATTATGTTTTCCATGGCAATTGTCCTCTTAGCATCTCTTCGCCAGGAATTGTTTGGCTGCGGCTTGGTTCAGCCCAGTTAATCCAAGGTAAGGTGGGGGGAACGCCCAGTTTTTTCACTAATCCACCCAGTAAAGCTGATAGTTACCATCCCCATGAGTTGTAATCATTTGATATCCCCACTGTTACTGGGTGAACCCCCCTTGCAATCCCATCCCCGTCCCCGTGATGAATGTATCCTAATTTTATATCAAACAAACCCATGCCATGAGTTCCAATATGTGTAAATCCCTTACGTCCATGATTGCTCAGCGATGTTTAATACAAACGGGGGAATGGATTGAATTCTCAAAAACAAAAACCGTGATTTTCCAATGGTTCCTGTAATTCCCTTAGCTTTCTTCACATTTCATGGATTTTCCATGATTCTCCTCTAATTTTCGATCTATAATCCTGAAGATGTTTCGTCAAATTTCTACGAATTTGCTTGATGTTCTGTTATTTTCTCATCATTTCCCCCATTTTTCCCATGAAAAAATTGGTAGTTCACCTACCGCGTCGCATCACCGCGCCGCAGGCCCTGGACCTGCGGCGCCTCTCGGACGCCGCCTCGGAGGCCTCCGAGGCCCCAGGCGGGCGGCGGAGGACGAACAGCGAGGCCAGCGAGGTCAGCGAAGTGTCGGAGGACTGGGAAATCGATTGAAAATCTAAGATTGGTTAAGGACGTTAAGGATTAGGGTAAGATGAGGTAAGCCTCTAAAATTCCTGGCAAACTAGGGCTGAGAATGAAAAAGATTCTTTGAACAGAAAAACATGAAGATGTATGACTATGGATATATGGGATTGTATGGGTGTTTTTGTCAGTGGCAGAAAACAATGCACATCATGGAGTCATCTTTAATACATGTACGGTTTATCGGCTGGTTTTGCTCAAATAAATTACCACGATGGAGGCGATTTTGCTGGCCGATGTCACCATTGATCGTGGTCAACAGGGGTAGGGAGAGAGCACAGAAATCGAGGGATTACTTGACACATCTATTCCAATCATGGAGCGTTACGGGCAATGACTTAAACAAGTTTCTGTGGCAGTATCTCAGGGGCCAGGTTAGCCATGATGAGTTGTGACTACTAACAAATTCTAACAATGTCTAACAAGTGCTTAATATACAACTGCCCACAGCTTGGACAATTTTACCTATGAAAAATGGAGGTTGCACCACCACTCAGGGCCAACTGGAGTTGATACGGATCATGGGGCCTGATTTGGAAGTAGGGGCTCTCGGCCACCTTTGCTGCCGAAAATCCCTGTTAGTGAGTGGAAGTGGCCTAGTCATGGCCAGGATTGGATGGGCAATTTGAATTAGATATTTCCGCTTTCCTGGCATCTTCAGAACGGGGCTGGATTCAGTTCACCTGAACTCTCCAGGACAGATCATCCATGGTTGAATCACTTGCAAATTCTGAATTTGCCGGGCAGGACCTGGGGTTGGAAGGGCCAGGACATCTTGGGGGTTTTCTAGAACCTCCCTAAGGATGGTTCTAGATTCTAGATCCAAAGAAAAGTGTTGTTTGCAATAGGTGTGCCATGGCGTGCCCCGAAATTTCAATGAATGATCATAATTGCTATTAAGTACTCGTAATTCATAATTTTCCTCATGACATTTGCCCTAAATTTAGACAACATGACCTATTATATCCTATTATCACCTATTTGTGGGCCCATTGGTACCGCATGTTGACCAATTGACCCAGTTTTAGCCAAGGGCCGGGTCACGGGGTCTACCCAGGATGAATTCCTCCCCAGGGGATCGTTTGAGTAAACCCAATTTGCAGATCCCCTGCAATTATTTGCGGATTTCAAGCATGCATTGGGAACATGCGCGCTCCACATCGCTCCACATGTTTTATTTGAATGCACATATCAAAAGTTACATTTAAGATTAATATTAACCGTATGGACAGATGCAGCAGCAGTGGTGAGAAGAGTCAGAGAAGAGAAAGAGTCAGAAGAGAAAGAGTCAGAGAAGAGAGAGTCAGAGCAGAGAGAGTCAGAGAAGAGAGAGTCAGAGCAGAGAGAGTCAGTAGAAAGAAGATCAAAGCGCGCGAGAAGGTAGAAAAGTCGAAACACTGTGTTTTTCCAATGTTCTGTGGCTTTAAAGGGTTGAAAATTAGGCTTGCTAAAGCGGCGGGTTGGAGCCATCTGGCGGGATAAGACATCAAAAATTGCACGCGGCTGTGGCAGCGAAGCACAGTTTGAAGTCAAAATGCTAAAAGCGCCTCCGAGCACATTTGGCAGTGGAGCTGTGGAAAAAGTGCACTCTGCTGTGGCGAGAACGACCACTCGAAGTCAAAATGGTATAAACACCACTTGTTCGGACATTTTGGACCACTTTTGGACGTTCAAGCGTTGTTTTATGTGGCAGGCGTAATGGATTCCGCACCTTGCAAAAAGTGATCCAAACGTGTGGATTTTGCAGCAATTTCAAAAACGATGGCAGGCATGGGACGTTTGAAGAGGATCTGCAAAGATGAATTTTGCGTGGCTGGCGCCGTGCAAGAGACATCTCCATCAGATATGGTTGGATGTCAGGAATTTCTTCGGTTTGGAGCTGTCCACTTCCATTTTTTGAGGAAGCCTCGCAGAATTGCTCCGGTTCAAGTGCCATTTTTTGAGGAAATCTCGCATAATTGCTTCCTTTCAGATAGATAGATAGATCGATAGATTAGATTAGATTAGATTAGATAGATTAGATGGATTAGATGGATTAGATGGATTAGATGGATTAGATGGATTAGATGGATTAGATAGATTAGATAGATTAGATAGGTTAGGTAGGTAAGATAGATAAGATAGATAAGATAGATTAGATTAGATCAGGTTAGATTAGATAGATAGATAGATCGCTAGATCGCTAGATGGATAGATGGATAGATGGATAGATGGATAGATGGATGGATAGATGGATAGATAGATAGGTAGATAGACAGACAGACAGGCAGACAGGCAGAGATAGAGAGATAGAGAGATAGAGAGATAGAGAGATAGAGATGGGGAGACAAAGAAAAAAAAATAAAGAGATGGGGAGAGATTGACAGAGAGACAGAAAAATAGAGAAAGAGAGCGATAGATAGCGATAGTGAGAGATAGACAGAGGGATATATGATATATATATATATCTATCTATCTATCTATCTATCTATGTATGTAATGTAATGTTATGTTATGTTATGGTATGGTATGGTATGGTATGGTATGTATGTATGTATGTATGTATCTATGCATGGGGAGAGGGTGGAGAGGGAGGGGGAGAGAGAGGGAGAGAGTGAGAGAGAGAGAGAGAGATAGAGAGGGGTAGAAAGAGATCGTAGATAGAAAGAGATCGAAATAGATAGTCAGAGAGATAGATAGTCAGAGAGATAGATAAACAGATGGAGGGGCAGACAGATAGATAAAGACAGAGAGAGAGAGAGAGAGAGAGAGGGAAGGAGAACGAGACTCTGAGCCTCAACCACCTTTCGGTCCATCAGTGAATTCGCTCTCCATGCATGCATGATTGATAGGTCTCCTATCCTTGGAACTTCCGCCACCGCCTTGTGCGGCACTACTGGTAAGAATTGGTTTAGCTAACATCCAGAAACCGACCTCAAAAATAAACCCAGTACAAGTTGCATCCACCACGGGGTTCTCTCTCAGCAAACCTCCCAAGGACCTGGAAGGTCCCGAAGCAGAGCAAGAGTTGAAGGTGCTGTTGACCCGCAAGGAGTAGGGATCACATGAGGAGTTGGCGATCTTGTCCATGTGCACATGCCAAAGTCAAAGCAGAGGTACCATTCCAGATGTTTGGTCAGAAGGGCAGGCTTGGATCCTTCGCTCCAAGAGTTAGCTACATCCTACCAGATAGTTTGGACTCCCAAGCAAAAGTATGTATGACGGATTGCCCTCGAGTTGAGCTGTGGGTCCCATCATCGTTCTTTTGGTGGCTCATCACACAAATCGAAAGCGGGCTTCGTCCATGTTTACCCGTGGTGACATGACAAATTTTGATACAATCTTTATAAATAGGCCATTTTCCATAGCTATGTTAGTTTACTGGAGGGGTAATCCACTTAGAATTGGGGTCGCATGGGTCCAGTGATCTTCTAACATCGTACTGAGGTTCCAACAAGAGTGCGGAGGGCTTTGAAAGCGCAACGAAATGTGTTGCTGAATCTCTTCAACAAGCGGCCCGGCACAACAGGGAAAGCAACGGTAACGATACCCCTTCAGCAATCAAACATGGCGTGCTGGAATTTATGAAAAAAATCTCCATTATGGATGATGCCCCAATTCAAACCTTTAATGATTTAGTTCGGATTCCGCAGCTAGAAAGTTTGACTACCGAAGGATATTTTTTTGATGATAATGCGCCTAATGAAACATGGTTGGCAACGTATGTGCCGAGGTAAACCCCATTCGATGATGGATCTCCATGCCTTGCAAATCTGATGTGCGGCAACTTTCAAGTGTATTCATGTTTTTCCCCACCTGCCGGGTGAGGGCCTTTAGATTTTACAGTATCAGAGTTACTTTGCTCCTTCTTCCCTCCTTCCTCCTGCCTTCCTCCCTTCCTTCCTCCTTCTTTCTCCTTCCTTCCTCCTTCCTTCTTCCTCCCTCCTCCTTTCTTCCTCAACTGCAAGCTCCAGATCTCAGTGGCCACTGCCGGACCTCAACTGCGAGCACCAGATCTCAGTGGGCACTGCTGGACTTCAACCGAGCACCAGATCTCAGTGGGCACTGCCGGACCTCAACCGCGAGCTTCAGATTTCAATGGGCACTGCCGGACCTCAACTGCAAGCTCCAGATCTTAGTGGCCAGTGCCGGACCTCAGTGGGCAGTGCCGGGCTTTAACTACGAGCTCCAGATGTGGCACTGCCGGACATGGAATGCAAGAAATATGCAAGAATAGAACGTCAGATGGAATGTCAGAAAGAATGCCAGAATGAACGCCAGACTAGATGCCAGAATGAATGCCAGATAGAATGGAAGAATGGAATGTCAGAATATGCAGATGCCAGATAGAATGACAGACGAGAATGTCAGATAGAATGCTAGATAGATAGAATAGAATGTCAGATAGAATGCCAGGTAGAATGCCAGAGAAAATGTCAGAATAGATGCCAGAAAGAATGCCAAATAGGATGTCAGAATAGATGTCAGATAGAATGCCAGAATAGAATGTCAGAAATATATACCATATGTATATATATACCATATATATATATACCATATATATATATATACCATATATATATATACTATATATATATATACCATATATATATACAATTTATATATTTATATACCATATGTATATATATATATATATGTTTACCATATATATATACCATATATATATACCATATATACTTCCAAGTGATGTCAGAAACTATGACAAACTAATGTCACGGTGGGGATGACTCGAAGTAAAGTATTTTGTTCAGTCCGAAATTCGTCATGTCATGTTGTTATCCACCCTTCATATCCATTAGTATCATGATGGCAATATTATAGACAGTAATAAGTAATATGTTCTTTGTTCTGTGTAAATATTTATTTATATATGTATATGTATTTTTTAGATATTTACATAACAGCTGCAGGAACCACACACACATAATATATATATATATATTAGATACTATATTATATAAGAAGATTGTATTTAATATACGCGCAACCTGGGTTTTGCCCAGGGGTTGCTATGTGGCTGGTTCTCATCCCCATTCAACTTGTTATCAAGCTTACATTCAATGGGGAAGATGAAGAACATTCAGTTGGGAAGAGGAAGAAACATCTAAATTCCCACTCCCGTTAAACCAGTCGTCCTGCCGCTCGGGGCAAAGCCCAGGCATTTACTGTATAAATATGTTTCGCCATCAGTCGCAGGTTGGACACGGACAAAAGCGGAGTCCTGGAAGCGGATGAATTGAAAAACGCCTTGGGAGCCGTGGGGCAGCATCCCCAGTCGCTTAGCGATGTTTGCCGATGGTTGCCGCTGATTGCTTAGCCATGAAAAATGGAGAAGAATGGTGATAAAAACCATCAAAGATGGTGATCCTGATTCAACCTTGAAACATGGTGTTTTAACTATCAAAATCATGATTTCACCACCAGAAAAAAAAAATACGGAAAAGGGTGATTTAACATGATTTAACCATGAAAAAGGATGATTCACCATCAAATGGTGATTGAATCACCAAACACTGGGATTTAATCAGCACATAGGTCGGATTTCAGCAGCAAAAAAATGATACACCTTTGCCAACCAACAAAACATGGGGGTATCAAGCCAAAAATGAATATGGAATACGTGTGAAATGTGAGCATATGTGTATTAAATAGGCTGTTTGAAAGTCCGAAGGTTTGTCCGCCGAGTTTTTGTTTGAACAGGTTTCAAAATACATATGCATATATAACATGTATATTTTTTGTTGGGGAGTTAACACCCGTCATCCTTGGGGCCCCTTAAATTCGCACCAGGCGTGCTGAGAAACTCATTGCTGCAGCGGACGAGAATTGCAACGGCCACTGGTTTGAAACCCTGCGTCCCAGTGATTTTCTGATTGTTTAGTTATTTGAAACCAACCACGTAAGATATCATGATTGAATTATAATAGTTTATACCGATATTTATTGTATCCTAGATGTACATGTATGATCGTTTCTGTAGGCATCTTCACGTGGCAGAGACGCAATGGTTGTGAATCCCGTGCCATTCCAGTGTCCCGGAGTCCCGCAGATACAAGTCTTGTCCTTGTTCTTGAAGTTCTGGTTCTTATGGCCGCTGTTCGTGAGTTCTTGCCATTTTTGTTGTTGTTTTTTTTCCTTCCCAGAGCGAACTTGATTGACTAACAGTCAAACTGTGAGTTGGCGCGGAAAAATGCCAAGTCCAAGTCCTAGGTAAAGTGGAAATCCACGAGTGGATTCATGTCGTTGACCGTCCCTTGGCGGATTCACAGATATTCACAGACCGGGTGCGAATCCGGAATCCGGCTGGGGTCATTGGATCATATGATTTTTGATCTCTGCATATGGGGGGCATGGGAATGCAATACTAATACAGAAGCTGGCATCCAAGAATTGGACATAATGTGTGTGTGTGTATGTCATGTTAACATGTTAAAAAGGAATCAATGCCCAAACATGGCCCAAATGTCATTCATGAATGATCCAGGCATATGTTTTCGTAACATTCACCTTGATCATTGCTTGCAATTATGTAAAACATGTGGGCCATGGATTTGTCGTGGGCCCTTTTCAAAATCCCTTAGTTTGTCACCCAAATGAAATCCATGGAGTAATTAGTCATCATTCCATGGCCAAGTCGGCGTCCCCAGGATTGAAACTAAGAGAGAAACAAGGAGCAGTAATTGCAAAAGGGAAACAAACAGCTTAAAAACCAAACCTCTGAAAAAAAACAACATGTTGTGGTTCTGTGCGATGTAGCAACCTTGCCCGCTGCCAGATGAGTCTGGCTCAGCCGGTTTCTTGGGCAGGTTTGGTTGCTGGCAAGGGTGGCGCTGTCATGGAAAATTTCGCCAAAGCACTGGTGAAGGCGGACTATGGGCAAGCTGGCTGCAACTAGAGCCACGAATCCCTTGCACTGAAACAAAACGGCAAGTCCAGCTGGAAATCCTTGTTTCAACAAAACACGAAGACACAGAATTTACATAAACTTACCATAATTTACCTAGGTTTTACACCCACTACGAAATGGATGAACCACTGAAAGAGGGTTGCTAAAGTCTGCTTAGCGACAAAACATGACAAAACTTCACGAAAAAAAAACAGGACCACTATTTCTATTTATATATATAAATGGATGAATGGATTTTCCCAGTCCAAGGGGGCCGAAGACAACCAATCAGACCAGCCTCATGATCAAGGTCAGGTTGTGCGTTTGTAGACGGTTGATTTTTATTTGTTTGGAGCCAATGAATCGGGGTGGCAGCCAGTCCAACCAACATGGTATATAATTTAGAGTTCTGCTACTAGTAACTGTTGCTGGCAACTGGTTCGAATTTGCTGAGGAACAGCAACAACAAAAATATGCGGGATGCTCGCAGCTACACGTGGACATGGGACGCTTGGAATTTCTCAAGCCAGCAGGGATTTACTAAGCCCCTTATAGCCCCTTTCAAAATGTTCCTTTTTTGGCGGGGTCACATCGGGTTCAGTTGAGATGTTTGAAATCATTGACAGCCTTAATATGCACAATGCATTGTTTGTTTGATTTCATTTGTTTGTTTCCGCTGGCATGGGCGTTGTGTTTTGAGATCGGATGTAAACACTAAAAACTGCAATTTGCGAAGAACGCCCAAGAATGCCCTTGAAATGCATGTGTTTGCTTTTCTATTTCCACGTGTGTGTTCTTGTGCGTGAGTGCTAGTGAGGGGGCGATATAAACCTGCTGATCCTGTCGTGCTGGTGAATGTTATTGGTAAAATGATGTTCGTGATGTGCGTTTTTGGTGAAGCCTTCGCAGCTTGGAAGTGCTTGGAGCCTAGACTTCTCACATTGTGGCAACTTTCATGAGAAATATTTTTAAATATGATCAAAAACCATTGGATGCCAAGGGATACTCGCGCAGACAAAGCCAACTCACCAAAGCATGTTCATAGATTAGCCTGGAGCCCAGAGAGATCCCCAATTCTTAATGGTGCACGTTCCCAAGATTTCCCAGCCAACAGTCAACATGTGAAATTGTTTCAATAATAGAGCTAGAAAAAAAATCAACCACCAAAAGCACTTCTTGGTTGACACTACAGTATGTCTGAAAAAATCAAGTCATGTTCTCATTGAATTTGCAATTTTTGTGCAAATTTGGACGTGTTTTGTCACCACCAAGGAGGACAAGCCCTGGCGCTGGATGATCAGTGGCGCCTTGGAAAAGCATATCCACTGACCATGGTTCAGTGGGGGGAAAATCATGGAGGCTCTATAAGAAACCATGGTTGTCATATGTTGTCATAATATATCATAATCAAATGTAAGGTGTCCTGCATGTTTTTCCTTGAAACCAATTTGCGACATCCTGGCTGGTGAATCCCGGCTTCATAACATGTCCACTTTGCAGACATGAAAGAAGATCACTTTACGCTGGTGAAGTAGTGGCTCCCCCACCCAAAAAAAAATATGACGATTGATTCCTGGAATTGGCTTAAGGATCTTAAGGATGTTTAAGCCTACGGGTGGAAAACCCGAACCAGTATTTTATCATGTTTTCAAGAGGGGGGTGGTGGTGGTGGTGGTGGGGTGGGCTAGGTTAACAGTAATGGTTTGCAAGAAAGGTTTTCCACCCGTAGGCTTCATCAGCTAAAAGATATTGGTTCATTCACTGTTTGCTCTTTACTCCTCATGGCATGTTTTTGG
>Ga0126342_10018847_pt1 | contig 11792 bp, 15 predicted proteins | sample Cyp1metagenome_FD_92528 | JGI IMG/M metagenome (GOLD analysis project Ga0126342, IMG submission 92528) | Coral microbial communities from Lord Howe Island, Old Settlement Bay, Australia - Cyphastrea 1 metagenome | ecosystem: Host-associated > Invertebrates > Cnidaria > Coral ... | reverse complement strand
GGACGAGGAGGAGGAGGAGAGGAGGCGGAGGAGGAGGAGGAGAAGGAGGAGGAGAAGGAGGAGGAGAAGGAGGAGGCAACTGACATAAAATCTAACAACCCTCACCTGGCAGGTGGGGAAAAAAAATCCAAAAAGCATTGACGGAGCCTACGCAGCAGTGTCATCTTCTGCTATGCTATCACCCCTTTCCAAAGCTTCCTAATTTCACATCCGATGCTGACAGAAATTCCCTCAAACCCTGTAGAGGGAACGGTCCAAGAGAATAGTGGTTTAGTTTGGGCCCCACTGCAGACTCTCGTCACCCCTTCCAAAGCTTCCTAATTTCACATCCTATACTGACAGAAGTTCCTTCTAAGCCTTGCGACCATAATGGTCCCACATCGGAACCCAACAGATAGGGGTAGAAGAGTAAAAGAGAGAGGCATATTTTCGTCACCCTTCCAAAGTTTCCAAATTTCACATCCTATACTGACAGAACTTCCTTCTAATCCTTGCAACCATAATGGTCCCACATCAGAGCCAAAGAAAAGTAGCCATTGAGTTCCCACAGATAGGGGTAGAGGAGTAAGAGAGATGCATATTTTCGTCCCCCCTTCCCAAGTTTCCGAATTCACATCCTACGCTGACAGAAATTTCTTCTAACCCTTGCGACAATGACAATAATGGTTTGACATCGGGGCCCAACAGATACGCCTGTAAGAGTAAGAGAGAGAGACACAAAGAAAAGTAGCCAATGAGTTCCCACACCTTTCCAAGCAATGCCTTTGCCTCTGGCCTCATTCTATTCCATTCTATTCCGGTCTCTATATCGGACGGACCCGGAGACCCGACTGCATATTTTCGTCACCCCTTCCAAAAATTCCTAATTTCACATCCTATACTGATAGGAGTTTCTTCTCATCCTTGAGACCATAATGACCCCACATCTGAGCCCAACAGATACGATGAGTACATTCTCGCCCACATCCTCCGGCGACCTTTCCAAGCAATGCCTTTTCCTCTGACTCCCTTCTATTCCAGTCTCTCGCAAAGCATCGTATGCGGACAGAAGTTGCTTCTAATCCTTGCGACCATGATGGTCTCACATCGGAGCCCAACAAATACAAGTCGACGAGTACATTCTCGTCCACATCCTATACTCACAGAAGTTCCTTGTAATCCTTGCGACCACAATGATCCCACATCGGAGCCCAACAGATAGGGGTAGAAGAGAAAGCCACAAAATACACCTCCAGCGACACTTGCCTGTGCGGATGGGTGGATATTGCAGCCAGAGGGATATTGCCCAAGTCGTCCATCAAGCTGGTCACGGGCTCTTCCTCTTCCTCGGCTTGCTGCGCTTCGTGCTCTTCCGTCTCCTTGGCAGGCCGCTGTTTCTTGTTGGGTCTTGGTGCGTTGAAACCGCTTCCCCTCTTTGGCTGCCGTGGCAGATTCGTCCCAAAAGGTGGGAATTCTTCGCTTATCTTTGAAGTGCCAAAGTTGAAGTAGGCAGGTGGCGGCGGCTGGTCCCACGCAGGCTGCAAACCCTGTGTATCGGAGACTTCCACCAAGGCATCGTAGTGGTCGATGCCGTTGTGCAGGATGTGGGCCATTGGTACCTCATCTCGTCCCTGCACGGAGGCATGGCTGAGCTCTTCCACCTTCACAGCTCCTGTTCCCGCCAATCGCGTGTGGACAACAATCCTTTGGCCTCTCATCAAGCTGTAGGCGGCCATGGCCGTGTGACCGCCCCACTTGTAACCTCGCAGCTTCATTGCTTCTTGGCGCCATTCCTCTTTGAAGCCTGGCTGCGTGAGCGCTTGCTCCTCGAGGAAGTCGGCCATATCAATACGAAGAGCCTGACCATCATAGCCATCGAAATATGCCAACGCATGAAAGAAGCAGTCTCCATCACCATTCACTTTTGCCACGCAGAAGAATTTCACCAAAGGGCGCGCCTGACAGGATGAAGTCAACCTATCATGTGTTGAGACGGTTTGCATGGGGAATTACAAGCGCTATTTGCATTTTCTTGTTGAAGGGAGGAAGCCATGAGCGCAACTCACACACAGCTCCTAAACTCGAGACACAAGGCAAACAGCTTACCTGAGATGAAGAAGCAGCCATTGATGCCATCTCTGATTTGGTCCTGAAAGGGGCAACAGCAAAAAGGTAAAGGGGGTGCCGGGAAACACTTGAAAAACAGCAGCTACAAACATGTTCCAATATTGAACCCTAGGCCGCTGCTCCGTGGACTCGGGAATCTACGCTTGTAGGGTAGATTTTGCGTAAAATCGAATTGCGTCAAAGAAGCTGAAAAGGCTGCGGAACGTCATGGGCCGGTGCAATGTCAAAAGGCATGAAGCAGGCTCTTTTAACTGAAGCAACTCATATCCTGACCTAATACTCCCGGCCATCTGCATAATTTTTTGACTGCGTCCAAAAAAATCTTTAACTCCTGACATTACATTTGCTAAGTGCTGATCCTCCAGCACCTTCAAAAAAATAACATAAGGGCCTTTAGCCTAACGATGGGCAATGGGTACCTTTGTTCTAGATGCCTCTGGAATGTTCGCCCTGGCCGAGTTTTGAGCATTCGTTTTTCACCCTTTGGCTGTGCCTTTTCCTCTGACTCCCTTCTATCTTAGTCTCTCCCAAAGCATCCTATACTGATCAAAGTTCCTTCTAATCCTTGCGACCATACTGGACCCCCATCGGAGCCTTCTATTCCAGTCTCTCCCAAAGCATCCTATACTGACAGAAGTTCCTTCTAATCCTTGCGACCATGATACCCAACAGATACAAGTAGATGGGTACATTCTCGTCGACACCCCATACTTACAGAAGTTCCTCAAGCAATGCCCTTTCCTCTGACTCCCTTCTATTCCAGTGCCTCCCAAAGCATCCTATACTGACAGAAGTTCCGTTGCTTCTAATCCGTGCGACCATAATGGTCCCACATCGGAACCCAAAGTTCCTTCCAATCGTTGCGACCACAATGATTCCACATTGGAGCCCAACTATACTGACAGAAGTTCCTTCTAATCCTTGCGACCATAATGGTCCCACATCGAAGCCCAACAAATACAAGTAGATGGCTACATTCTCGGCGACATCCTATACCTTTTCCTCTGACTCCCTTCTATTCCAGTCTCTCCCAAAGAGCCCAACAAATACAAGTCGACCACTACATTCTCGTCCACATCCTCCGGCGATTTTTCCAAGCAATGCCTTTTCCTCTGACTCCCTTCTTTTCCAGTCTTTCCCAAAGCATCGTATACTGACAGAAGTTGCTTCTAATCCTTGCGACCATAATAGTCCCACATCGGAACCCCAGTCGACGAGCACATTCTCGTCCACATCCTATACTGACAGAAGCTCCTTCTAATCCTTGCGACCACAATGATCCCACATCGGAGCCCACCTATACTGACAAAATTTCCTTCTAATTCTAACCCTTGCGACCATGATGGTCCCACATCGGAGCCCAACAAATACAAGTAGATGGCTGCATTCTCGTCGACATCCTATACTGACAGAAGTTCCTCAAGCAATGCCGTTCCCTCTGACTCCCTTCTATTCCAGTCTCTCCCAAAGCATCCAATACTGACAGACGTTCTTTCTGATCTTTGCGACCACAATGGTCCCACATCGGAGCCCATCTATACTGACAGAAATTCCTCGAATTCCTTCTAATCCTTGCGGCCATAATGACCCCACATCGGAGCCCAACAAATACAAGTAGATGGCTACATTCTCTCGACATCCTACATTGACAGAAGTTCCTCAAGCAATGCCTTGTCCTCTGACTCCCTTCCATTCCAATCTCTCTCAAAGCATCCTATACTAACAGAAGTTCCTTCTGATCTTTGCGACCAGAATGCTCCCACATCGGAGCCCGACAAATACAAGTCGACGAGGCCAATCTCATCCACATCCTCCGGCAACCTTTCCAAGCAATGCCTTTTCCTCTGACTCCCTTCGATTCCAGTCTCTCTATCGCCTCCCCAAATGCACCTCCGAGGACGGACCAGGGGGGAATCGATACCCCACCGTCACCCAATTGCCACCTGGCACATAACCCTCATTCCGTGATTTTGGTCACATGTTGCCCGCTCTACCCCTAGACCCCCTTAACTCACTTTGTTCGCAAAAACAACTTCGCCTAGCCTAGCGGCAGGCTGGCTTTCGTGAAAATACTCGTCTATAGATAAAAGTATATGGATACATACCGGACAGGAAACCTTGATCATCAACCCTCTCTCATTTGAGCCATATTGCCATAGGACCTTCAACCAAAATCTGTGGAGGTGACATGGCACAAGCTTTCTACCCTGGCTTCTTTCTCTCCGGCCACTTGAAGTATTATCATTATTTATCATTGCCTTTGCATTGGCATTTGCCAGCATTTTGGGCTGATGGACTTGTGCGTGGGCACGTACAACTATGGCGTGTCACCACTTGCCCGTCTCCGACACTGTTTAGCTGAGGTGCAATCCCTTGTTTTTTATCTCCTCCATAAGACCAAGAACTACACGCCACTTGTACTGGTTTTCACCTTAGGCTGTGCGGAGTCTTTGGACAGCAAAACGTACAGAAGCCGCATTGCATGTGGTACATTGTACATGAACTGCTCCAAATGTTTTTGAGGTGTGTTCACATTTCTAGGCCACACAGATAGCTGCGAGTACTTTTGAAGTGCAGCATTTCAAGGGGTCTATATTTTTGCACCCAGGAACATAGTTTGCATGAAACCAGCATCACACCTGAAGTTTTTGAAGAACCGGGAGGTCTATATAAGTCATGCAAACTGTTTTGAAAAGCATATGTTGATATGTTGATACTTTGCAAGGTACCTACTGTGCGTACACAGTATACACTGAATGTGCAAGCCCCACAGAATACAAACCACCAGCCCGCCCTTATATAGTCACAGCTGATTGCAACCACCAAGTCACATGCATCCATAGCTGCAAGGAAACACATCGCATCCAATTTGATCTTCTGCCCCTTGGTACAGCATACGATCAAATACCATCAAATACTATCAAATATCACACTTGAATCATGCCAGGACAAATTGGATGAAGGGGGTTCCCCTACAGACCGCAGTTAGTAAACAGCTCAACATGTAGCAGTACCGCGTCGCAGCAATGACTTTCAAATGGTTCAAGGGAAATTCTTTCAAGCGCGTGCCGGGATGTACAAACCACACATTGCCCACATTGGCGCCCACGCGCCTCGCTCTCCAGCAGCAGTTTCAAGGCGCTTTGCCATTCCCGGCCTGGGACCATCTCATTCTGGCCCTGTGCCCTGTGCTTCAGCATGCAACTCAATTTGAACTAAATCTAGACCCCAACACTTTGCAGTGTTTGCAGTTCGCAAAAGATGCACCGTGCATACCTGCTCATTGGAAAATGAGGAGATCGCCAGCAATCATGGCTCTGTGATGCATTTCTACAAAGATAATCTTAATCGGATCAACCATTATCTTATACGTATATATATATACGTATATATATATATATTCGTATATATATATATATACGTATATATATATATACGTATATATACATGTGTGCGATTATATTATATACCAAGTAATTCATCATATCCGAAGAAGCTGTAGAACTTGGAACTATTATTGTGCTCTATCGATCCACCATCCAGAGCCTGCTGCGCAGGCACTCATCACTGCGCTGACGATGGCCACGTCTGGCTCCTACACGGAGCCAGCTGAACAACGGGTCGCTGGTGATTGGTCGATGTGGATTCTAAGTGGCAGAGTATCTCCACTATCCCAATTTTTAAGTGTCTAGATGATGTAGTAAAACCATGGTGGAAGAAAAAAAAAACTCCAAACCATCAAACAACAGTAACCTTGGCACCGCCTGGTATTTTCAAACATTGGAATCATTTGGAATCACGTCGCATCGGCGCCTCAACCCCTAGGAGGAGCTCCAGGGCAATCTGCCACAAGGCGCCATTCACACAGGCACTGATGCAGGTGCTGCAGGTGATGAGGCTGCCTTCCACGTGCACAGTTTACAACGGTTGAGGAAAAGAACCACTTGGCCATTTATCCAGGTCCGATCATCAAAATCATAGTATATAAGCACAGTGTATAATCATGAAATATGATCATTTTATAGAATCATATAATCATATATAATCATAATATATAATCATAAAATAATCATAATATATATTCATAATTATAGTCATATATAATCATAAATAATCCAATATAATCATAATATATAATCATATATAATCAAAAATATATAATCATATATAATCAAAATTTAAAAACATATATAATCATAATATTTAATCAATATGTTCATAAAATATACCCATATATAATCCAAAATATAAGAATATATAATCATATATAGTCACATATAATCACATATAATCATATATAATCACATATAATCATATATAATCATATATAATCATATATAATCAAATATAATCAAATATAATCAAATATAATCATTTAAAATCATATATAATCAAATATAATCATATATCATCATATATAATCACATATAATCATATATGATCATAATAGTTCATCAAATCTAATCCTAATATAAAATCATAATATATAATCATACCCTATAATCATATATAATCAGAATAATCACATATAAGTTTAATATATAATCATATATAATCATAATATATAATCATAATATATACTCATAATATATACTCATAATATATACTCATATATAATCATATATAATCAAAATTTATAATCAAATATAATCATGGATATAAAATCATAATATCTAATCAAAGAAAATAATCATGAAATATAATCATTTTATAGAATCATAATATATAATCATAATATATACTCATAATATATACTCATATATAATAATATATAATCAAAATTTATAATCAAATATAATCATGGATATAAAATCATAATATCTAATCAAAGAAAATAATCATGAAATATAATCATTTTATAGAATCATAATATATAATCATAGTAAATAATCATGAAATATAATCATTTTATAGAATCATAATATATAATCATATATAAGCATAATATATAATCATAATATATAATCATAATTATAGTCATATATAATCATACATAATCAAATATTATTAATTTAATCATATATAATCATATATAAACAAATATAATCATATATAATCATAACATTTCATCAAATAAAACCAGAAGATATAATCATAATAATCACATATAATCATAATAGTTAATCAAATATATTCATAATATATACTCATATATTATCAAAATTTATAATCATATATAATCATAATATTTAATCAAATATATTCATAATATATACTCATACATAATCATAATATATAATCATATATAATCATATACAGTCATAATGCATGATCATAAAATATAATCATAATATATAATCATAAAATCATCAAATATAATCATAGTATTTAATCATATATAATCATATATAATCATAATATACATCATAATATATAATCATTATATACATCATAATATATAATCATTTTATATAATCATATGTATATAATAATAATTATTATTATTATTATTTTGATGATTATTATTATTATATAATCAAATTATATACTTATAATTTATAGTCATATATAACCATAATATTTAGTCATATATAATCATAATATATAATCATATATAATCATAACAGATAGTCATATTATATAATCATAGTATATAATCATAATATATAATCATAATATACAATCATAATATATAATCGTAATATATAATCAAATATAATCATATATCGTAATAAACTTAAAATAAGTTTGAAAAATTTGGACGTGCCACAAAGACTGCGAAATATGTGGTTCCCTTGCAAACACGCCAGACCAGAGCATTCTCAGCGACAGCAAGTGCAAGCGAGCCAAAGACATCCGAAGACATGCGCCACAAACTGAGAGGGACGAGGGACTTATTCATAAATCATAAAGCCTCATGGGTCCTTTCGCGTTTCCAGTGGGTTGCTTGCTGGGATGTCAATCCATATCATGTGATCACATTCCAACCTGGGATCTTCTTCTCCTGGATGCTGGAGAAGATGGCGAGCGCCTCCAAATGCTACAACAGTCGGCACACTTCCATGAAAACACCTGCATGTTTTGCATCGAGGGGACACATGGACTGCGCAGTTTGAAAGCTGTCTCCCTGCAGCCAGCTAGAAAGGGTTTGATAATCTTGTCCAATTGTCTAACCTACCTAGTATTGTATAGCATGTACATTAACATGTACATTATATAACATATGAAAATATATATATATAGAGAGAGAGAGAGAAAGAGAGAGATAGAGAGAGAAAGAGAGAGATATTGATATGTATATATATATATATATTAGGCTAGTGGTGTCATCGTGTTTCATCAAATTAAGCCCTGAACACTGCGTTCACAGCCGCATGCCTGCGGCCATAGGCCTCCTCGGCGACAGGCACCAATAGCAGCGCTGAAGGCCACAACCGCCCGAGGACCCTCGCAGCGCATGGCATGGCCAAACGTGAAGCAGTGAAGGACAGCAACAGGAATGATTCAAGAGGCTCTGCCCTGAAAAATTATCTTCCATACCATCGTATCTTTTTCATCCGTGTTCCACTTTCGCCTGAGAATTGCGCTAAAATCGGGACAAATCATGTGAGAAATCTGTTTTCCACAAAGAGGTCCTTAGTCCCAACTTGGTTTGGAAAGCGCTGGCCCTGGAGCTCCAACAAGTTCAGGGCCATGGGCCACGCACTGCCCTTTTCACAGGCACTGATGGCGGCACAAAACGAGATGATGTTGCCTGCGAAGCACATGGAAACACCAAACGGTAGGATGCTGCGGCGGCCATTGTATTATTTGTATTGAACAACTTTATCCAGCCTGGTCTTCGCTGAGATTCAAATGCGTGAAATATCTTGCATTCTGAGATAAGGATGTGACATCTGAAGGATCCTGATGCTATGTTTGCCAGCAATCACTTAGAGGCCTCTCATGGTACGGTAGCAGAATATCACAATCTGTGACTCGTAAAGCCACAAGACAGGGGAAACTTGTAAAAAGACTGGGAGTCTTCTGGCCAGGCCACTCTTCACCGAACTCTCTCGCATCTCCAACAGGATCTCCATCCCCTTTAACCACTCCCCAGCACGCTCGAGGGCACTAATGGTTGAGCTGTAGATGATCACATTCAGCTCCTTGGCTCAGTGAACTCAGTGAACTCAGTGAACCATCAAAACTCAGTGTAGGTCGACACCGTCGACACCTTGCCTTACAGCTCCAGGTTGGAGAGTTGTTTCAATAGAAAACTCAACAGAAACTGTCAATTCAATGCCATATCCCACTCTACGTTTCCCATTGGATCCACTGGGCCCTCCTTACTGGGCTGGGCTCAACACCCAGGGTCCAGCTGTCGTCGCTTTACTTCTTCCAGCAGCTGCAGCGCCAGGCGCCACTCCGCAGCCTTGGCGCAGGCGCTGATGGCTGCGCCGAAGCTCACCACATCCTGAGTCGAGGCGTGCCCGTGGTTCCGCGGGGTGCCGTGGGAGGCCCCAACCCCATGAACAAATGTGACAGTCCATGATGAAATCATATGAAATCATATGTGAAATCATCCAGTGTGTGAAATCATATTAATATATGAAATCACATGAGTGCTAATATGATACTAACATTTCAAAGAATTTCAGTTGGATTCCATCTTGCAGAGGCACTGGACGCAGCTGCAACTTGTGGTGATGCTCCAAACAAGCCAAGGCCAAGTGCCATTGCTCACTTTTCTCACAAGCATTGATACCAGCTGAAAGGATGATGAGATCGATCGCATCTCCTTGAAGCGCCTGAGCATAGCAAAAGCTTTGCATCTCAGATGAATGGAAGTGCTCAGCTAAGCATAGCATGCTACCTTGAACCCACTTATCTACCCAAGTTCAAGGGAGTGCGACTAGATTCAACTTGATTCAATCAAATCAATCAAGTTGTATCTCCAAAACTCCAATATGAACCCCTCGCGTTTGGCCAGGGACAACTTCAGTGGGTTGGGATGGCCAACCGTTTGTGTGCAGCAAGTCGGCCAAAAACGTCTGGACTAGCAAGATTCAACGGATTTAGGCAGGCCAAGGATTAAAGGGTGTCCATTATGATATCAATATTAATGGATATCAATAGTATCAATATCCCAGGGCATTTCGGAAGTTCCCGGACTTCATGGAAAACCCAAGGACCATATACCATGAAGCCATATGGAAGTTGATATCTATGATAGTTCATCTGTACCATTCTGTACCCATTACCATCGCCGAGCTGCCAAGGCAGTCCGCCAGTGCGTGGCTTTGGAACAGGCACCAATGGCTGCTGTTCGAGGCTTGGCACCTGCTCCAAGATCGATTGAGGCTCCCACAACACTAAAAGCTAAAGGGATCTGAAGGCTATAGACAAGCAATCACATGATAATCATATGAAGATATTTGCGAATCAAATGTGAATATATCTAAAAATACTTGCGATCCAACAACTATTGGAGTCACTGCAGGTGACACCACTCAAAGCGGAGGACTCGAAGAAGCAAAGTTATAGCAGTCAAGCAACTCTTGAGGGTTCGGGATGCACATAGATTTTCGAGAAACTGTTGCTGCTGCTGCCACTGCAATGGTGACCCTCTCATCCCATTGCTCCCCACTCATGGTGGCACAGCTAGGCAAAGCTCAAAAATTCCAACAGCGGTGAACGGCACAATGCAACCTAAGCAAAGCCAAGTGCGCAAGGCGCCCCTCTTCAGCATAGTGTCACCCTGAGAGCCCGCGCCGCTGAAAACAGATCTGCATCAAGTCTGAGGTTCACAGCAAAACCCTTTCAATGCATTTCAGCTAGCCCAACCATTTCTCGAAGATCTTGTGCGCATGATTGTCCATGTACTGTATCATCATGTATCATCATGTATCTTCATGTATCATCGTGTATCATCTACAGCATCGCAACCGTCAAGATTAGATGTGAAACTTGATTCAAACACCCAGTTAAGAGGAGTCTTGGCATCTGATATTGTCCTCCTTCGCTGCACACTGCAAAGGCAGCGCACTGTGAAGAGGAACTCCTCCTGCAAACGCGGGGGATAGAAGTAGCTGTTCTAACTTCACACATTGCCATTGCTCTAGAATGTTCTGAATGCTTGCCCAATAAGTATAACTGTCATTGGTGGTGGCGGAACCGGGATCTTCATATCGCTTGCATATTTATTGCAACAGCATGGAATCGTGATGAATCGTGGGTAATCCACACATTAACAGCCTGACCAGCTGACTCTGGGACCGTTTGAACATTCACCACGTCGCCAATTAGGCCTCAGAGGCTGCCATGGAATGGCTTCAACCACTTTCCCAAACAAGATGCCTTATCAGATTTATCAGCATATCTGTCCAAGACCCATAACAGGCCAAAGCCAGAGAAGTCTGCCCCACAAAATGCCTCTGAAGAGGGGAACCTTTTGTTGGCTTCACTAGGTCTCTCCTCTTTTCGTGCTGGTCTTTCAAGTAACCTACAAATATAATATATATATATATATATATATAATATGTATATGATTATATATATATCATTATATATATTATATATATTATATAAATATTATATATATTATATATAATATATAATATATAATATATTATATATATATTATATATATATATTATATCATATATATATATATATTATATATATTATATATATACACTGTATGTTTATTTTTTGTTCCCCAACCATCCCACAAGGTTGATTCGAGCTCTTGACGTATTTTTTTC
>Ga0126342_10018846_pt1 | contig 11793 bp, 11 predicted proteins | sample Cyp1metagenome_FD_92528 | JGI IMG/M metagenome (GOLD analysis project Ga0126342, IMG submission 92528) | Coral microbial communities from Lord Howe Island, Old Settlement Bay, Australia - Cyphastrea 1 metagenome | ecosystem: Host-associated > Invertebrates > Cnidaria > Coral ... | reverse complement strand
AATCATTGGAAAAACACAGTGTTTCGCGACTTTCCTACCTTTTCGCGCATCTGCATCTTCTTTCTTCTGACTCTTTCTCTTCTCTGATCTTCTCTCTTCTACTCTCCTCTTCTCTCTGCCTCTGCCCTGTCGGAAGTTTGACTTCTAAACTTCCTTCGATAATTGTGTATATATCCGCACAGCGCACCCACGACCTACATTTTTCGTTGCAACATGGTTTTGGTTGCAAATCATTGCGGGCCCATAGGAAATTACGAATAGATCAACATAGAATTACCGTTGAAAAGAAATTAACACTGTCTCGATCCAACGAAAAACAATCCAACATGTCATCTCCCAGAAAAGATCAAAATCGGTTGACATGTCCACCCTTGTAGCGCCTCCTCATGCTTCATATTTGCCTGCAACCCCAACATGCGACCTGTTAAGTCGTCCTTTACCTCCTGCAACGGCCACGCGAAAAGGTTGGGATAGGCGGATAGGATTGAGCCCCCATTTGGGGAATCAGAGGATGTAAAGGCGATAATCCCCCAATCATACTAATCACCTGCATGACTGGGCCCATGAATAGATCCACTACTAAATGCTCATGCCACCGATGGGACGAGCAGAGGGGATGAACATTCAGATGTTTTCACCGTTTTGGGTGTGAAACCTTTAGTACTATGGTTTTGACACATACTAATTTAAGAAATGGGGTTCCAACTCCTTATTTGGGATAAAATCCATATATGTTTAGTTAGTGAAGCTGCCATTTCAGTCGGTTCAATCCAGTCCAATCGTTGTTCTTTGGATCCCCATGTTGCATTCCTAAATTCCCATTGTTTGCGGCTTACCAGCAAAGTAGGTTCCATTTTTACCAGTAGAAAAATATCTCTAACATTCACAGAAAAGTCAAAGAAAATCCATACAAAATCCATGAAAACCTATGGCTTAAAGCAGGATCCAAGTCTCCTTGGTCGGTGTAGCCGCCCATTGTCTGGCATCCTGGTTTCGCCGGGAACTGATGGAATTGGAATATGGAGCTACCTCCCCCGGACAACATGACTGTTAACGTGATGTGTATAAATGTGTATAAACTGTACGAAGAATATGAAAATTAACATAGATCCAGAAATGAACAATTAAATACATAAAACGATAATAAAACAGATACAGTTCAAGGAGATAATTTGATGTTCAACATGCGTTTGTGATGTTTTATATGGTAAACATGCAGTATACCTGGTGCAACTTGATCTTGGCAAGGATGGGCTACGAATTGAGCTGTTTCAACCCTTTCCCGTTTTTGAACTATTTGGAAAAAACTAAACCATTGCCGGTAAAGTTGGCCCAAAACCAAAAAGTTCAATATGGAATATACAGGTCTACAAAAATGATTATATATGTTGTCCACGCAATGCCAGGCTTTGCCACGCCAAGTCGCAGGTTGCGTTTTGGCTTGCCGAGCCGGCAGCTCCGGCACTGGATTCATGGCGTTGAGCCTGTTCATTTGCTCGGCCATGGACACTGCTCTCACCTAGCACGGGCCATCGGTGATGATGATGAATACGATATATATATATATACACTTAAATAATGAACAATCAGTCAGCTACCAGTATGAACCATGGCCAACATATGAAACAAATCACTTGAGCGGTCTGTGCGGCCGTGATTTTCGGATCCAGAAAAGGGCTGACCAAACTCTGATGGTGATGGTTTTTGGACCCAGCGAGCCAACATTTTTGACCACCACCAGGAAGTCTCTGCTGAAACGACGCTATGCACCAAAATTATCAAAATCTACCAGACCGTCCGTGATTGTCCTAAGGATCATGTGTTTAAGATGGGAAGCACCCGAGTTCTGAGTGGGCCCAGCTGCTTACTCGTAATCTGCTCAAGTTTTTGGCTGAAAGCCCATGTCCATAGTCCAGATTCTAGCTCCCTAGACCCGCAAGGTGAACACATGCCAATCATAGATGAACCCAGCGTAATTTTCGATCTGATGTTTCTGAATTCCAAATCGTATCTTCTATTTGACCTATGACAACGAGCACCTCCTACAGTGTGCTTCGCTCTTGATTGGAAATTCCTTGTTCTACTATCCTACCCCTTGTTCGATAATTTCTATCCTTGCTGGACACTCCCCGCGATCCTCGCCAGTATCGGATTGGAGCATTCCAGGCAGAGCCAGCATGTTGTTTTCTTCCTGGCAAGAAATCTCATGACATCTCATGACCGAAAGGTCCATGGATGGGGTCCGAGTGGCTGGCATGACCCCAACAGGAAATGGAAAGCGACCGACGACCAGGGGAATGGGGGTCTCATCATTGGGGGGTCTGTAAATATCACCACAGACCAGCAAGATATCTAATCCAAGGTAAGCTGATGCGAGGGCAATTTGGCAGGGATGCCAATTGCAGCAGAAATCATGTCAAATACTGCAGAGTTAAACGCGATGTCCCCAGGGTGTTTGCGAGCACCCAGAACCTACTTGGTGGATGTACTTCACTTGAGGGTATCGATGGGTTATTGAGTACTATACAATTCCCGTCCAGGATTCCAAACTTTTGACAGAAACTATTCAATTCTTTGATGTGAGATAGGAGAAATGACGAAAAATCTACAGTCAAGGCCTCCCAGTTATAAAGTTGATTTATAATGAAATATATATATAATATTAATATTATATATAACCCAATCTAATTTATATAATATATCATAATATATCTACATACCCACCATGAACCCAATCATTGGTCTAATTCATCCTATAATTATTTATATAATCCAACTCAACGATATGGGGAATTCTGGATCCATTGCCATATCCGTGTCCTGATTCTTGGGTGGCTCGCGGCGCCAAGGGGCTGTCCCCAGGTTGTCGCCAGTTGGAGGTGGCGGTGGCGCCTCAGCGGTGCCCATACCGGAGGGCCCTTTAGTTTTTGAGGGGTGAAGATAAAATTAGCTTACGGATATTGATGGTGATATTGATGATGGGTGGTGATTGGGGTGCCAGAAAGAAACCATTTCCCCCTTTTCGCCCTCATTTCCAGAATGTTTTCGTGAACTCATGGACCAGGGATTCAGGGATGCAGGAAGACAGCGTTTGTAGTATCCAATCACATCCAGATATCCTGAGAGCACGATTGAAGTTAAACAAATAATCTATTTTAAATCAGTTTTTACCGATTCTATATGAATAGACAGAGTACGGTTCAGAATGCTTCGGATATATCTGGCTACTCTTCCTCCGTATTCGTGGCCCTCAGCCCAAATTTGCTGCTGAACACCCCCAAACTCTGCTGGTCCCACCTGCGCGTTCATCTGCGCGTTCATCTGCGGGTTCATCTGCGCGTTCATCTGCGCGTTCATCTGTCCGTTCATCTGTGCGTTCATCTGTGGGCTCATGGCTTGCGGCCTCAGTTTGGCAAGAAAAGGTTTATTGTCATACCAAAAGACAGGATCCAAGTCCCAAACTACAAATATACTTCGAATGGTTCCCACCCTGGCACACTATTCTGGCATGGCGTCTGAAATGTCGCCTGGAAGTATATGGCAAAAAATATGTACCCTGGAAGTCCGAGGATTCCAAAAGTACATCCTCATGAATATCCGTAGAAAGTGGACCAAAAAAAATCGTCCATGTCTGATACATCAATGTGCCTTTTGAGGTCCCGGACCTCAAAAGGAACGTTGCTATAAACACCCTTTAAATGTACCTTTTGAGGTCCCGGACCTCAAAAGGAACATTGCTATATAGCATCCTTAATCGTGAGTAATTAATCGTGAGTAATCGTGAGCAGGACCCTAAAAAGTATGGCCCCAGGGCCCTAAAAAAATCTAAAAGGTACATAGCGGCCCTAAAAGGTACACATAGCAGCTCAAAAATCATGAGAAATCGTGCCCTCGGCCGTGGAATCCAACAACATTGCTATAAACCCTCGGCCGTAGAACCTCAGCATTGCTATGGTTTTTCGGCGACGTTCCTTTTTTGTGCCACTTTCGGCAAGGACTCAGCAAGTACGGCCTTAGGACTTTTATTTATATATATATGTATTATATATATATATATATTGTGTCCCATTCTATCTGACATTTTTTCTGACATTTTCTCTGGCATTTTCTGTGGCATGTTTTCTGGCATATTTTGACATTCTTTCTGGCATTCTATCTGGCATCTGATCTGACATTCTTTCTGGCATCTTTTCCGGCATTCTATTCAAGCATTCATTCTGGCATCTATCCTTAAGTTCTATCTGATGTATGTTCTGACATTCTATCTGGCATTTTTTCTGCCGTTCTATCTGACATGTATTCCGACATTGTGTTTGGCATTCTATCTGGTATTCTGTCCGGCCTTCTATCTGACACTATCTCTGGCATGCGTTCGACTCCAGGTGTGACATGATGGGAGGAGCATGTTCCCGAATCTGATCCACATGGTTACCCTGAACTGTCGCGTGGTATTGCTCGGGAGTGACGCAGACCTTTGCTGCTTCCCCACAGTGGGTAAAGTACCGTAAAATGGACGCAACCATAAAGGCTTATCACAGCATCAACCAAATCCTGCAGTCAAATGGACTGGCTCTACCAAGAGCTATGCGAAAGCGTCACTCCCATGCACTACACTGCCACCAAGCTGAAAGAGATCCTGAATGCTGAGGATTTTTTTTGGTGATGGGTCATTAGATGCCCGAACATATGTGCAATGTTAACACCCTGACATGTCCGTAAAAGGCTATTTGATAGGGACTCCCAAAATGGGTTCCAATGATCCCCAGTACCCAGGCTCATCAATGAAAAAGGGCTTTACAAAGACTGCAATGATCAGAGGTGGATCTTCCACATAATGTATAATGACTTCTGATTATTTTAACATATCATGGAGACTTGTCATTCACAAGTTGGTCCAACACCCCAAATCCTCCTGGGGAAACCGGGGAAATGATTTGTAAAAGGTTGAAGCAACGCAGATCCCAAACAATGGGGATTAATAAATCAAAACTATCCACAAAAATACTATACTTCGAGTGATCCCCACCCTGACAAAATATTTTGTCATTGTTTCTGACATATTATCTGGAAGTATATATGGTATAATCGCCTGACATTCTATTCTGGCATTCTATCGGGCATTCGATCTGACATTCTTTTCTGGCATTCAATCTAGCATCTATGCTGACATCCTATCTGGCACCCTTTCTGACATCTATTTTGATATTTGTTTCTTGCATGTGTTCTGTTTTTTTTCTGGCATATGTTCTGGCATTCTATATGACAATCTATTCTGGCATCTATTCGGGCATTCAGTCTGGCATTCTTTCTGGCATTCAATCTGACATTCTATTCTGACATTCTACTCTGGCATTCTATCTGTTGTATGTTCTGACATTTCTCTCTGGCATCCTTCCTGGCATCTATTCTGGATTTTTCTCTGGCTGACTTTCTGGCATTTATTCTGATTTCCATTTGGTATTCTATAGCTTGCATTCTATCTGGCATCTATTCTGACATTCTTTCTCACATTCTAATCTGGCATTCTATCTGGCATCTATTCTGACATTGTAGTCTGGCATTCTATAGCTTGCATTCTATCTGGCATCTATTCTCACATTCTCATCTGGCATTCTATCTGGCACCTATTCTGACATTCTATTCTGGCATTCTATCAGGCATCCTATCTGGCATCTAATCGGGCATCTATACAGGCATTCAGTCTGGCATTCTATTATGGCATCCTATCTGGCAATACAGTCGAGGGCTGCAGTCAGAGCAGTTTTCTTGAATGTGGATAAATCGCTTGCGGACAAGTCGCCGCGACCGGGGCACAGCAGGGTCACAGCAATGCACCAAAACACAAGGGGGTACACTAAAGGGCGCACCCCTCGCACTGCAGACTACTCTTCTGCCAGCAATACTTCGCATTACAAACAATCATTCTGCAAACTCTACTAAACCCTAAACCTGGCAGATTGGTTTGATTTGAGAGGGAGTAAGACGGAGTGAACAAAAGGAAAAAGATGAAAAGAGAAGAAGTGACAGCCTGTGAGAAAGCAAGAGAAGAAGGTTTTAGAAGGAACAAACAAAGAACACAAATGAAAACAAGTGCTGGAAATAAAACCGAACAACCCCCCTAATGACCCCCGAACGACCCCCCGAACGACCCCTTATATACTCATGAGCTGTGAAACGCAGGACCCAGGGCCATCATTGACCACAAAATGAAGTGTGCAACTCCCTGCGCCACCGCGCCCCTTCTTCATCCCAAACAATCAAGTAAAGAAGATAAACCTCCGTCCCATCCAAAAGAGGTATGTAGGAGGAATGACCAAGGGGACGTTTCCCCCATGTAAGCTAAATATGCTAAACAACTTCAGCAAATAATATTTCGTGTGGTCATCCAAGAACCCAACGGAAAGACAGTATATACATGGATTTTACCCACACAACCTCTAAAACGACTCAACAAATCATCGCAAAAATCCCATAGGGCACAGCCACAATCGCTACGACCCCCCCTGAAGAGCTTCGCCCAGTGGTATGGACTCAAAAGTAAAGAATCGCTGCGACTTTGACCCTTGACTGTATCTGGTATATATATATATAATATAGACATTCTCTCTGACATGTGTTGAGGCCTGGCAGTGCCCACTGAGATCTGGCGCTCGTGGTTGAGGCCCGGCAGTGCCCGCTAAGATCTGGAGCTCGCAGTTGAGGTCCGGCACTGCAAACTGAGATTCGTAGGTCGCAGTTGAGAACTCTGAAATAATCTAGAGACCCTCACCTGGCAGGTGGGCAAAAAAAGTGTTAGATCCTACAAATGACGACTTTGGTGAATTTCAGTGGTACCCCAGAATACGACTAATGCCAACCGTTGTTTGGCTATCTCACCACACGATTTGAACGATGAGGGCTTAAATAATACCCTTTCTCAAGATACCCCTAGTTCCAGCACGGTTAGAACATCATTTTCTCACTGTTTGATGGCTACAAATCAAGGCATCCCTCCTATGATTGGCAAGGGTTCTGCAAGACCCCCATTCTGCCAATCTCATGGTTTCCGTCAAGCAACGCAAGTACTTGGCCCATGTTGTGACGGCACAGGTTAGTGGCCTTGGTAGTTGCAGGGGTCAATTGGGCTGAAGTCATCCCCATCCACAGAAATCCGCTTGCTAGCTTGGAGCCCACAGGGAAGATATGAAAGTCAATTCGGATCACCATTCCAAGTAAGGATGGAAATGGCAATAGTTATTTAAACAAAAATGTTTGAAACCACAAATGAGTATACCGTAGCTAACGATGAAGGGTCAATGAGAACAACAAGGGTATCTGAGCAGCTACACTGGGTATCATCAGCAAGCAGGGGCGAGACTATAAAGTGTACATACATGTTTGGCACATCCAAGTCATTGCGTAATACGAAAGATTGCATCAAGGCATCACAAACACTCATGGGGATTCAGCCAACCGCCCTAAAGATGACTACCCCAATAACAACAACACCAACAATCAGGGTGAATCTTAACCATTTATTATCGGGGTCACCCAGATGCTGGGTGAGTTAGTGGAATCTCCACGCAACACCATAGCAGTTTAAAAAAAAAAACAAAGTGTTGATATTTTCTTGGAGGGTTGCATCATCCTTGACATATTGGGGGCAGTCAGGAAGCTATCATCCTCCATCCAAAAATGCAAGAATCCAAATATGTTTTCACAAACTATGAAAATCCCGGATTATTCTTGTTGAATCCATGAATATCACCATTAATTATGGAAATACTTATCATTTCTGATATTCAAGATAAATAACTGTGTAAACATCATGTTTAAAAGAGGTAAATCATGAAAATAAATGGCCCATGTTCCAGGTGGCGGCACCTGTAAGAGGCCGTGCAGGCACGTTTTTTATTCCAATGTAATGTATTTTTTCTATCTCCCCCGTCTAGGTTTCTCTTCAATTGCTCTATGTTGGGGTGGGTTGGGGTAATAATGTCCTTATACTGGGAGCACGTGAAAAAATGTTACGTCGTAAGAACTTCTCAAGCACTTCCGGCTACGTTAAACATTGACTTGTTGCTACGTCATAAGAACTTCTCAAGCACTTCCGGCTACATTACCATTTGACTTGCTGCTGCGTCATAAGAACTTCTCAAGCACTGCCGGCTACCTTAAATATTTGACTTGCTGCTTCGTAAGAGAACTAAGGTATATAGTACAGTATATACTTTCCTTCCTGCTACGTCATAAAGCTCCGGGTAGGTTGTGGCATTAATCCCAGTCCGAAATGGAAAACACGTCCGATGTATTGGACTATTTGTCGAAAACAAATTCTTGAGCAAACCTTTACATGGATTTTGAACATTTTTCGAGGGTCAAGTTCAGATGAAATCACTGAAAACCGCCGTTTTTTGACAGTTCAGAAAATGATAATGTATCTTAAACACTCACAAACGCACCGCCTCTGAGAGGCACCGGCACCATGTTCCACAACAAACTGTAAAACCGAAATCATAGCCGTTCCATTAATTGTATACTATCGTTGTCGTCAGTTCTGATTATCCCCGTGAGTTATCATTAGCTATGAATACCCCAGCCATTATGGAAATATTGAAATACTACCATCTATCTATCATTTAAAATTGGTTAACATATTTTGACTTAAGTATATTGTTTGTATCATTATCCCATAGGAAGCTAACTAAAACTATTTACTTGTGTCTATCCCGTTGGAAAAGATTTCAGATGCTTGATAATGATTGACTATATTCATGGAATTGTTTCCAATAAATTGCTACTAATTCAAAACGGAATATCCAGCAATGTCCCATAGTTATGGGATGATCAATTACCAATTATCATCAATTATCCCCGATCATATCCATTAACTATGGAAAGTGTTAAGTGTAGAGTACAGCAACCCACACAAAGATAGAACAGTGGAAAACCTTGAAATATAAAGGACATATCATCGAACGAACATCCTGGTCACTCGGCATCTGCTTGGTGGTTGCTATATATGGTTGTTGATCAAAATTCCTTCATCTGGGAACGGCCATTCTTCGCGAAAAACAAAAACCTTTCGCGAATCTTCCGCGACCTCCATGCTTATCTTTCGCGGAACGCATGTTGAGCAACAACTCCTCTTATAAAGATTCATTCATCACCTGCCAAATCACACAAAATTATCACGGATAAGTTCTTCACAGCCTTGTAAACATGCAGCTAGCATCACGGAATCCCCTTCTCAGGACAAGTTGTTGCTAATTAGGCAATTTGTTGCCAGGCTTACTGGGCCACTCCCTTCAAAATGCGTTTTGACTTTCGCCCGCTCCTTCGCAGAACTTTCGCGGAACCTTCGCGAAAATACCACTATCCGCAGACCCCAGCCATGGCGCATCAGAGGAAAAGCAAACACCAGGGACCTTGGTGTCTGGCTCTCGCAAAGCCTCACTTTTGGAAGTTTGGCTACATTTGGAGCTTGCTTCTTGAGACTTCAGAAAGCAACGTTAGGCAGTACCAGTGGCAGGTGCAAGGAGGTGCTTCAAAACGATGGTATTTGGCTCACCTTCGGAAGCTTGGCTTCTACCTATGGAGCAGTGCCATTCTCCTGCCGGACCAGGGCGGCAGGAGGTGGTAGCCCTTAACAAGCCGTAATGTATACAATGATAATGATTCATAGTAGCCAACTTTTGCGAAAAAAATCTTTCGCGAACTCGAGAAAAACTTTCGCGAGGGTTTCCAACTTAACACGCACGGCTTTCGCAATTAAAACTCCTTACATGGACCTTTAGATCGATTACCATATATCATATCCATTCATTGTCCGTTCATGATCATTCATGATCCATTCATTATCTATTTATATCTCTTCATTCTCCATGCATATCATCAGGTGGTTGCTTCCCCAAGCATCAGAAATCGATCAATCCAACCGGAAGTCTCCCAGCTGGGCTCCCGGAGCCTGCGGCACCTGTGCCTGTGGCACCTGGCCCCAGGGCCAGGAGAGACCTGCCCAAGCAGCCGAAAGGGGAAAAAAGTTTCACAATGTTTTTTCAATGGGGAAACATGAAGTTTCAGAGTACGTAAATGGCTTAGGTAAGGTGTTGAACTACGGTAAATTGAGAAAAAAACAGGGGGTGTTACACGATTTTCAACCATGGGATGGAATGGGGTAAACTAAGATGCACCACCAAAGTGGATCAGTTCCGCATTTTTGTTGTTAATGGGGTTCCAGGTTAGTTTCAAGTGCGTAGAATCCATGGAATCCATGGCGCTGGCAGATTTGTTCGGTCCCTGGAGTCCCAAAAAGATGGACACGTTGATTATTTTTCCGACTTTTGATGGTGCTCTACTGACCCTCCCCAAAATCTTCAAGGGAGAAGAAACATTATATAGTTCGTCCAGAGAAACATGTCCAATATGAACTGACCCATCTCCATTAATCAACAGGTGTGTTAAATTTTATGTAGACTCCACTATGTCCATTAACTCCTATTTTTGTAGTCTCTTCTCAGCTTTGTTGCTGCTGAACACATGTTTTTGCGGCACAATCTGTGCTCTTCTTGGGATCTGCTGTCACAGGATGTCCACCCAGGCCGCGACCCACACCCAGGTGTGTGTCAACGACGGTGTCACAATGATAATCGCCAATGCTGGCTGCGCTACCACCCTGATATTGCCGTTGTGCTTGTTGTATCCAACCATTGTGGATGACAGGTTCTATCCCAAACAATTGGACGAGAATACATCCAAAAAAGTGTATAGTTCGTGTCAAACGTGACCAAAACAAAATCGATTTCAAAAAAAAATCATGGTGAGCTCCTCCAATGTTATTTTTGGTCACCCCACAAAAAAAAGAACATGCAGGAACCTAGTTATAGATCAAAGCCCTGGCACCCTTCTGTTCACATCAATGTAGCTGGCATAGATAATCAATGATAATTATATATGGATGTCCATCCACGTTCATCCCATATATATAAAACCGAAGAAGTGCTGCACCTTGCGTCGACTGTGGGGCTTGCGGGGCACTATGTCCTCCAAGGGCCGTGCTGGGGTAAGTTGCGACATGCTGTGATGGTGAAAGTTGGTGGAAAACTGGGCCAAATATGGGAGGATTGATTCTTGGACACGTACAAAACAAGTGGATTGAAAACTCGCAGAATATGACCCAAATTCCGATCTTCCAAATCTAGCTTGGCAGTCATCAACAAGTGGATTCCCACTTAGATGTACAGGACCCAGGGATCAAAATGTGGAGAAGAAGCAACGGTTAATTCATCCAGTTTTCTATATATCCCATATGCTCCATATACAATGTTTTCTTTCCCGACATGAATCACTTGTTCAGCAAATATTAGACTACAAATCAAAAGAACATATATATATATACGAGCACCAAGGAACATAATATGGACATGGTGACACGTTACTGATCCAGTTACCATTCCTTTGTCCCGTCCACCAGGCCATACCAGGCCCCCAACCACGCCACGAGGGGTTGCTGCTGGAAGCCGCAGCCCAGGCCTCATAGGTCTCACGTCGGCCCAACGAATGGATCAGTGGATTGATGCAAAATGATGGAATTTTGCAGGAATTCATGGGCTGTTACCCCTGAATTGATGGATTTCCTTCAAAGTCTCCCCTCAATCCATTCCATGAATCAATGGATTTTTTGTTTGTTACTTATCAAAGGAAGTTGGGAAGCAATACTTCCGTGTTACGGACAAATAGAATTCTGAGACTTGAAATGATGAAGGGTGGTGCGCGATTGAGACTTGACCTTGATGAAGGGTGGTGTGAGACGTT
>Ga0126342_10018845_pt1 | contig 11794 bp, 9 predicted proteins | sample Cyp1metagenome_FD_92528 | JGI IMG/M metagenome (GOLD analysis project Ga0126342, IMG submission 92528) | Coral microbial communities from Lord Howe Island, Old Settlement Bay, Australia - Cyphastrea 1 metagenome | ecosystem: Host-associated > Invertebrates > Cnidaria > Coral ... | reverse complement strand
TATGTACCCAAGGGTATGCCACAATAAAGCAAAAATCACAGTCACCTCTTTTGACCCGAAGTATGCCCATCCTCCCCTGGTATTCAGAAGGAATATCGTATACCCGCCGTACATTGTAATCACGAAAAACTTGCTTGCGAAGATACAATGCAACACCAGCAGCATGCTCAGACTTGCCTGAATGCCCCCATTCATAAATGTGAAACGTACCAACCTGTGATTTGCAGCATGCAGGATCCTCTCGGTGTCGTTTTCGTTTTGTGCCTGACAAACCCAACACGTGATACCCAGCAAATGCACTTGCAATCTCTTCTTTACGTGAGGATTGCTACGCACTATGAGGGTTGTAAGCAGCAAAACGCCAGCGCATGATCCCAGCAGGCCAGCAACAGCTTTATGAAGCAGCTGAAATTTCATGAACCCCCCGCGTGCATACTTCGCAAGGCGAACATCCCCCGGCACTCCGCTTGTCTGAAAGGTACTGTATATACATATACTGTATATATATATACTGTATATATATACTGTATATATATATATATACTGTATATATATACACTGTATATATATATAGCCTGTATATATATATATATATAATATATTGTAAGTAAAGCCGTCTTTGGAAACCCTTAGCCCCACAAAGCACGCAGGGTTAGTTAACCTGGTGTACCCCCGAATCATCCCGTTGCAATGGCAATTTTGGTGGAACCCCTTTGGTGTAAGAATGATCAACCGAGATCTGCGTCATTTCCTTTCAAAAGATGATCCCCAAATGCAATTGGTGCCATTTCCATTCGATTGCATTCCTTCCACGAACAAGAAACTTGGTCAGTGTATCCCGGAAAAAAATAAAGTTGACAGTCGCAACAGTTTGGCGAACTTTTTTTGCCTGGCAAAGAACTTCCTTTAGATCAAACCTATATGCATATATTGCTTGGAACCGTCGCGGATGTATAATTTTAGCCCTTCACGGGTAAAACACCCGGTAATGTTGAACATTTTATCCAGGGGCTGTTTTATCTGTGGACGTACGTATATGTACCTAAATATGACATTCCCTGTTTTTTGGGGATTCAACACGCAAATGGAGGTATCATCAATAAGCAATGGGAGAAATCCTCTATTTTTCGAGTTTGTTGGGGTGCGGGTCAGTGATTTTTCCGTCCCGTGGGATCTAAACGCCCCATACGTCCCATATTCTCGATGACCGACTCCAATGGGGGAAACTTATTCTGGTGTAAGATGTTCATCATGGGGTTACCCTCCAGGAATCCGACCTGGCAATCAGGCACCACTATGTTGAAGAGCAACAACATGTATGAATCGGGGATTTTCGCTTTCCAGTTCAGAGTAACAGAGGGTATGACCCAAGAAGGGAAGAACGTGGTCTTCAACCTGTGATTCAATCACTTGAGTCCTCAGGAAGAAGTCTTATTTGCACCAAACTATATTCTCTACCTTCCTATTTATATTTATCAAGCTTTCATAAGCTATATATCTACATCTATCTGTTCAATTCTCTCTCTCTCTCTCTCTAGAGCTATTTGTTTCCCACATTTCACAAGACTTCCAAAAGAACTCCAGGATGGAGCAGCTGATCATCGAAGACAAAACCTACAAGCGCAGCGTCAAGGTGGGAAAGCATCGCGTCGGGTCGGTGATCGGTCGATGGGCAAATTAGAACGACCTCACTTCGACCAAAGCCTGGAATCATGGCTTTTATAGGGGGAATCATCCCAAAATGGGATTATTTCAGGTTAGTGAATTATTATGAATTATCATAATTTGCCCATGTATATATTATATATATATCTTATATTAGACCATATAATGGGGATAATAGTGAGCTATAACTATCATCAACATTGGCAACATTGTAACATGGATTTCAATGTGTTTACCCTCTGTCATCAAAGATTACCAGAAGGTATATGGGTTTGACTGACAATGGGTCGTGTAAGATGTCAGGTTCAACATGGGGTGATGATCCATTGGATTTTGGAGGACCCATAACAAAATGGAGAAAATGATGGTGGTTTGATATGTTTGATGATCAGAAAACTCATAAGATATGAAAACTGGCTTCTGTAGCTCTGCCTTTCAGGATATAGTTAGCCTTTTTTTGCTGTGTCAACTTTCAGGTTTTTGATGTATGCCGACATGGGTATGGGTCAGATATTGATGCACTCAGCAAACACCATTTTGGAGATGATTAGATTGCTGGGATTGACTGGCATGCTCAATGGCAGAAAGCCCCCCAAACCGCGTGTCCACATGACTTGGTTGGGACTGTGGCTACTTGCAACCACATAGTCGTTGCTTGGGTTTGCCAACTTCTACAGGAATGAACATGAGTCATTGAGTGCTATATCATGCTATACCACACAATCGGTTGAAGGACAATCTACAGTTAAGCAGTATACTTCGGTCTATGTAAAAATCATGGTTTCCTGTAGAATTCACCTTAATTAATAAATCGCTGTGTTGACTTCTTCCACTGCCAAGTTTTTCGGCACATACCACATAGCCTGTCCCAGGACGCTAAGAAACGGCTGGAACAGAAGGAGGAATTCCAGCGGCAGGTGCATTTTTTTCTTGTTGATGATATTTGTTCTTATTGTTATTACTCTAGTACTGCTATCACCATTAGCATTACAAGTATCATTATCATTCACAATATCATCATCTATCATCTAATCATCTAATCATCTAATCATCTAATCATCTAATCATCTAATCATCTAATCATCTAATCATCTAATCATCTAATCATCTAATCATCTAATCATCATCACCATCACCATCACTATTACAGTTATTAATTATTATTCTCAAACATATCCGCCTAATATTAAACACCCCTACAAGGTCCCAGACATGTATAGTTCCCCTACTGGGCCATGGTTTCTCGGGAGTGTTCGTTGAACTTTTGGGACGGATAATTTATTATTATCATTTTTATCGGTATCACTCTTACATTGCTATATATCAGTGTGTTTATCATTCTTGATTTTGAAGTGGGTTCTCCTGTGTCATTCTTCTGCTTGGGACTACTGCAGCAGGTTGGGAACTATGCAAAAGAGAAGAAGATCACGTGAGGGCGGCCCAGTGAGGGTGTTCCGCAGGTAGGAACTCCAGGTTGCTCGTTTGCTTTGTCACAAAGTCCGTGCCCCGTTCACGTGTTACAACAATACTATGTTTTTTTTGATTTCAACTCAGATTCTGTGTGAGATTTTTGTTGCATCACACCAGATAGAATGTTTATAGAAAGTCAAAACCGGAACCTTCTGGGCTGGCGTTGTCTTGCTCTGAATCAGCCTACTCTGTGACCGCCAGGCAATACATTCGAAGGATGACCATTGGCTGCTGCCTCAGGTGAATTTCAGATCAACTGAATCTGCATTGACATTGATATGGAAATCCATGGGTTTAGAAAGTTTAGAAACATACTGTAATCTACAAGTGGTGGGTTTTTAATATTAAGTATTACTGGAGGATTCCTGGAGGATTTATCGAGATGCGACTCGGCTTCAAACAATCTTTCACAGGTTTGTGAGGCTACGCCGAGTTGACCATACTGTGCTTTTGCATTTTTTTTGCTTTCTAGATTTTTGAAGTCGACAAGCAGCAAAGGATTGAAATGGTACTGGAACGACAGACAGCAATGATCGATTTCTACTTTGCTTTGTGCATTCTTGCAGTATCGCGCTTCCTGTCATATTTTTGTCATTTTTGTTGCTCCTTTCAACATCACATTCAGATCGACCGGACTTCAACAATCAGGCAACATGTGGGTATATAATGGTATATAATGGATTATAATATATAATGGTATAACTATTATATACCATTATATACCCACAATATATAATGGTATAACTATTATAATGGTATATAGTATGTGACTCTTTTTGACAGAAAAACTCATGGCCTAGGCAGCGTGGACGTGTTGGATCCCACCGGTACCGCCTTGCGGATTGACCCCTCGAAGGTGAGGCAGAAATATGGCCATTCCCTTCGATTTTTAACCTTTCTGTGGGGATGGTAAGTTAATGTCAGTTATATAAAACCTAATAAAACACTAGAATCACTAGCAGTTAGACTTTTAGCCGCAAGGAACCAACCAGAGGAAGGCGAAATATGCATGATAATGATACAATGGATAACATTTTCATTTTGAGTTCAAACAATGTCTTATTTTTTAGTTTTAACCATAAGCAGGATGGGATTACGATGTCTTCTCCACTTGATTTTGGTATTTTTGACGGTGGCTCAGCAGACAAGAACTTGAAAATTGCTTGGATATTGTGGGGGGACGGGGGTTATACAGGTATACTAACCAATAATAACCATATATACGTATACATATATATATATAATATTTATATTATTGCAGTGTATATATATATACGTGTATATATATATTGATATTGCTGTATATATACATATATAGCTGTGTATATATATATATTGCTGTATATATATATATACAGCAATATGGATATATATATATATATATATATATATATATGCTGTATATATAGGTAGATATAAACACATAAATATACATATATATATATATATACTGTATATATAAATGTACACATTGGGTATGATCATAATTCATTCCGAAAAGCCCTATTAATCACCCAGTATAATGGAATGACGTTGCAGGTTTTGAACAGTGCTCAGGTAAAGGATACGTGCTGGCAGCTTGAACATGTGTTACACGGCTTTTCGACCAACCCGCACATGGACTGGTCAACAGCTGAACTCACATCGTACCGCTTTCTGAGTCTATTGGTACCCCATCTTGAAGCCGAAGATGTCCATGGCGGATGGTTTGTACAATTTTGTTTTTTGTCTACATTAGATTATTTATGATTCTGATTAAAGAGAGTGACATGGTAATTTACTGTATATCGTTAAATCGTGAAGCCCCTTTTGCTTGATCATTGGGGATGGTTTGTTGGGTTTATCGTCGATAAACACGGTTCGGATATTGTATCAAGAACCAGGTTTACAATTTGACAATTTGATAAAACACAATACTGATTAGCTTGTATTGGGTATATTGGATATGAACACGAGATAGAAAGGAAAAGCAATGCCAAGAATAACAAATGCATGTTGTTCATTTGCTTTTCAATAAGACTGGGATGTGTATTCAATGTCAAACAATAGTTTAATCATCAACCATGCACGTCTCCCAAATAGAGATATACCTGGAGGTATACAGTACCCAATTATTAAACACCAACAAACGACAGTTTATTATTAGGTTGACCTCATTAGATATATATATATAATTATATTTACACAGTACATATAACGACTCATTGGAGATGTGGGTGTGTCTGAGAATGGGGTATGCCCCCAAATAGCCATTTCCGTAGGGATGAATATGATTCCAAACTATATATCAAAGTCAAAGGGAAACCTTTCAAAGAGCTCTCTCAAATTTTGGGATACCACATTTTCAAACAAAACCATTTCCAAAATTCAATCTCACTCTCTCTCTCAATATTCAAGAGAATTGTAGAAACATATGGCTCTTTGTTTGCAACTACATCCTAAACCAAATGTCATGGAAAAATCCTGGACATTTCATGGTACCCTCTGGTAAACTAACATAACTATGGAAAATCACCATTTTTCATGGGAAAATCCACTATAAATGGCCATTTTCAATAGCTATTTTGACATAACCAGAGCGTATCCATTGGTATCCCAGGACCAACGCGCCAGGTCAGCATCCAACGGACCAACGCCTTTGGCCTGGGCCGTGCGCGTGGCGAGGAGATCCAACGCGTGGATCAACAGGTGACCGGGCTGGGGCCGGGCATGGCCCCGTTTTTAGTGGGGGTTGAAACCGGTGTTAAAACAGTAAAGGTGATGGTTAAACCATGAAAATCCATGAAGATCCATGAAGATCCATGAAAATCCATGAAAATCCATGAAGCAGGGGGGTTAAACCCTTGAACATGGATTGGTGAAGCAGATTAAACCCCGAAAGACATGGGTTGTTTAACCTTGAAACATTGGGTTGTTAGACCATTTAGACCATTGAACATGTACTGTACAATATAATCACATATAATCACTATGATGGCTTGGATTCGCTTGGATTGATGGATGGGAGATCTAGCTACGAGTCTTAGCACGTCGATGGTCCAAGTTTGGGCGTCGTTTTTGCTGCGCTGATCCGCTGAAGTGATGAAGCAGGATGAGGGACTTTGTCTTGCGCAAACAAGACGCCATAAGGTACCAGGTGGTCAAAGTTGCTGCGATACACAATGCTGCTTTTCTTGGTTGTAGTGGATTCATTGGGTGTATACATTTATATACATACTTAAAATATGTATATATATATATATATTTATGGATTTCTTCTGTGATTAAACATTGGCATGTTTCTTATTCCTAGCTTAGCTGCTTTGATATTGAGGTCAACAACTAGACTCTTTGAAATCAGTACAGAGAAACAGACAATTTGAAGGGAATATATATATACATACATATACATATTACATATTACATATTACATATTACATATACATATACAGATACATATACATATACATATACATATACATATACATATACATATACATATACGTAGTATATAGTGACCACTTGATTTTTCCTGGCATCGTGCAGTTATCGTTCCATGAATTTCCATATGCAATAAAATTCACAGCAACTGACCTCGCGTGGAAGCCAGGTTAGGGCTGGTAAGAAGAGGACTGGGGGGCGAGCTTTTTGGGTATGAGTTTCAGTCAAGATGGGTATGGATGCCCTGTTTGTGGCTATCATCTATGCTGCTATGCGTCAGAGTGGCAGGATTGAGAAGTGGAAGGAAGAGAATCAAATCGGTGAGCAGGAGGAGGAAGAAGAGGCACCATTAGCTAGGGAAGCTCAGAGTCATAGTCATATGAGATCCAGAAGGTCCTTATATTATAAGATGATTTCGGAGGATCGGATGCATTCCAGTCCGAAGGGATTAGCTGTAGGTGTCAACTCACAGCCTCCGATCACTCCCTTGGTGGAAGGCACTGCGCATGGAGCAAGAGCAGATGGACAACTTTCTACGCTCAGCTTCTGGAGACGAAGGTGGTGATTCCAGGAATGGCTGCGGGTTGAAATTCAGAAAAAACAATATGTTGTTTTTTCTGGTTCGGAATGTCAGGGTCTTCAAAGCCTTGATTTTGACAAATGTCACCCATTTTGGTAAGATTTGCTTGTGCACACTGGTGTCAAAGGTCCAGCTTTGTAGCTGCGCGCACTTCAATATGCCAAGCTCAATACACTATACACGAACATCCCCAAACAGGTGAACCACAGGGATATGTCTGATTCGCTTGGCCGTGACATATTGGGATTTCACGACAACTTCTTGGCACAGCATTTTGAACACCTCGTCTGCAAGGTGATCAACTCGCAGAGGAGGAAGTTGAGGACAGTGGCGCGGCAGCACCGCGGTGGGGTTTGGGATTTCCCTTGGCCGCGTCAATTGTGAGGAGAGCGAGGAGGACGAGGAAGATGATGAGGCGCACTGATCGAATGTGGTGAACATTTTAGGTGCCCACAACTTTGGTAAGTCTCAATGTTAATCATCCATTTCCATGATTTTGAACCAGACTCATAAATTGTCCATAATATATCATGGTATAAGGAATTTTCAGCGGGCTTACGTTTGAAGCTTCGATACTAGCATTTTCAACTCAGTGTGGAATATCGCTATGATGTGCCTGTGATTCATTCTCATGCCTCCTTCATATGTTTCCAATGTGTGAGGTAGTGTGAACTATGGATCAAAATAATCCCCTGGTGTCACTCGTTGGTTCGATTGAGGTGGGTTCCACTTTGATTTTGAGAATAGATTTTCACTTTCTGGGTAACCGTTACCCTTGTGAAGGGTTGCATTTCCAACCCCAAGTAATTGCGGTCCAGCCATAAGTGCCATTCTATTAGTACATACGAATGCACAGTAAGAAGTAGTTATCAATATATATATATATATAATATATATATATATACGTATATAAAAATATATGTATAATCTATGTACAGTATATATATATATATTATACACATACATACACAATATTACAAACTATAAGTTATATAGCAGTTATCCACAACTCATGCTTGAAGTAAAAACACTATCTATCGTACCAGCTATCGTCAGAGATCGCCCAGGAGTATGGCGAACGCAAACTGTGGAGGCCCCACTATTCCAAGTTGGAGCAGCAGTACATGGCTGCCGCAAGGCTGGGGTGCCCCCATTTGGCTTCGTACAAGAGACCACAGCAATTCTTTGACTTCCTGCAAGCCTTAGCTGATTTGGTTCAAGTTTTGATACAAGGTTGGCGGTTATCCATAAATAAATAAACAAATACTGTATATATATAATTATATATATATATATACATACATAAATTCCATCCTGCCTACACGAGATGATGATTCCAATTGGCTCCTACATTGTTGGCATGGGTTGAAGCCACCAACCAGTTGCAGATCTTGTGCTGTGGCAGGCAGCGTCAGCGGGAGAACATCTGCAGTGTTGCTGTCCCCAGAGATCGAATTTGCTGACACCGGGTGTTCGCAGTCACGACAGCAGACCCTGGCGGAGCCACGTGATACCCCTCCTATTGTTGGGTTGGTGGATATCCCAACATGGACCATTCTGGCAACATTTATCCTGTATAGATTGTGGGTGAAATGACTGGGCCAAGGTTCAGACTCGGCAGGGCAAAGAGTTCAAAGGCGGCCCAATGGGGGGGGCTGGGCAATGCAACCCCTATTATGGCTTCAGGTCAAAACTCAAAACCAACTGAGTTCAGGTGGCGTTCCATTGCTAGCTTTGATTGTCCCCATTTGGCTGGTGCACTTCCCCATTGTTTGTTGCTAAACCTCCCCATCCACATGGCTTTGTCTGAAAAGAAGGTCCCCCATTCCATCCACTAACTGGTACCCCATTCCTTCCACCAACTAGTCATCATTAATCATCATTGTCCCTTTTTTTTTGATTGCCATAACTGGGGTGTTTCGCACCATTTTCAAATAAACCCAAATGCCACAAACAAGTTGGTTACTGTATAATTACATATATATATACATATCCATCATATCCCATAAGATATCCACCATTATTTTTGATCATTTATCCTATAATTTCCTGTAAGACATCACCATTTTTAGCTACATATATCCGTAAAAAACATCAACATGTTGCTATAAATCTCTTAAGATCTCAGCATTTTTGGCCACACATTCAATCACATATCTCCACTACCCCATCTCCCCGACACCTTGCACCGCAGAGGTGATGCTTTCCTGGCCAAACCTGCGGTGATCGCCTTCAACGACTTCGAGGCGCACCTCCGAGCCATGGGAAATTGAATGAATTTGATGACAGAAATTTCAGCTTGGACTTGAGTTCAATATAGTTCAATCTTGTTCAATCCACCTTAATCTGTTTGCTAAAAAATGATATCTAACGGACTCTAACGATATTGAACAGTTCAAGTTGAGTTCAATCCATGCATGTTAAGCTGTCGGTTTGCACGTTCCAATCCAAGCTGGACTGAACCAAACATTCTGCAAGAGACATTTGCAGACCTGTAGATGCCCCCAACGTTCATTTGCTGATCTCACTGCAAGGCTTCCGCCCTTCCGGGTGTTTTCCTTCCCTCTTTTTTCGATCGACTAAGCCAAACAGGCAGGTATAAGTCAATATTACCTATCCATCAATGATGGTTTAAACATGTGGATGGATCAAACTTGGATGATTATTCAAACATGGTTTACAGTCTACAAAAAATGCCAATGCACCCAGTGGTTACGGGGTGACTCATACCATGTCCAAATTTGTGGCTCTCTCCTTGAAGTTTTCAATCAGCGATTTGCTGAGGTTGGCCAAAGGTACCGGCAGGTGATAGAGGTCACGAACGTGTCTTTGACTTTCAACCAGCTTCTCGGACTGGGTCACGACTCACGCAGCAGCCAGGACATGCGGTGCTTTCAGCTGTTTTTCTTTGGAATGTCCAAGTGCAATGGACAACAACAAACAAACTAATGCCTCCTTCAATAATTTCTGTTTCCTTCCGATATCTTCATTATTTTTGATGGATGACTTCAGTTTCAAGGTGGGTCAGCCTGCAGCTACCTCAGCTTAGGTTCAAACTACTGCCATTGGAGGACTCAGTGACCCTCAGCATGACTTGCTGCTTCTAAGAGCACTTCCAATTCCAGATATCAGATAGCCGCTGTTTGGATTCACAATGATTCACATTTTGTGTTCCACTTCCAAGATGAATAATTAGTGTAGACAGTGTAGACCATAAAACTAGAAACTTGTCAACATGCTCAGCAAGCCATCTGGAGTCTCATTGACAGTTCTTCCTAAAGCGTCTTGCCATGTACTGCTAAGGAAAGATGTCTTCGAGATCAACTTTGTACCTCCTGGGCGTATGTCTGCTGGTGTCACGAGGCAGGACCCAAACTCAGACTGTGAACTTGGCCCTTTGAAAGTTGAGGTGGTCCAGAAATGGGATATATACAGTATATATATAATTATATATATACCGTATATACAGAATTGCAGGGCAAAATGATAACGCATTGGATCTTCTTGATTCATGTTTTTTTTTTTTTCCCAGCATTTTTGGAGGTTTCCCCAGTTTGGCGCCACAGGTATATCACCCTGTGGTTCATCCCGGAGGTCAGCAAAGACATCGTCACCAGCTTCCCAATCCTTGCAAAAACAGGCGGGATGGGATGGGAAAACAATGGAAAACACAACTTGGAGGAAAGACCAGGGTTTCTTTGGGGAACATCCAGCTTAAAGAGCGATTTGGATGACTATATATGATATCGTACTCCATTCCACAGCTATTTAGATTCCATGTAACAGCTATATTTTGCTCAAACCTGCAGACCCTTCTCTTTTTCGAAGAAATCCACAGCTGAAGCAGGTCGAATCGACTTCCCCTTGCGCTGTACCACCAAGAAGACGATCTTGACAATCACGCCCCAGGCCGGATGACTGCGTTTGGTGTAAAAACCCCTGGTTCAAAGATGTTTATCCCAAGGAAGTCTGAGCCATGTTCACAGTTTCTAGAATGAGAACAGTATATAAAGGTATATGAAAGTATACATATAATATAATATATCTATGTCTATATCTATAATAGATATAATCGAAGGAAGTTTAGAAGTCAAACTTCCGACAATATGGACAGATGAAAAGCAGAGATGGGAAGAGTCAGAGAAGAGAAGAGAAGAAGACAGAGAAAGTCTCAGAAGAAAGAAGATCCAGGTGCGCGAAAAGTCTCAGAAGAAAGAAGGTGGGCGAAAAGGTAGGAAAGTCGCGAAACACTGTGTTTTTCCAATGATTTGTGGCTCCGGAGGGTCGACAAGTAGGCTCGCTAGAGCGGCGGGCGCAGAGCCAGCTGGCCAGATGAGAGATGAAAAATTGCACATATTGCACGCCGTTGTGGTGGGAAGACCACTTTTGGAAGTTGAGATGTTGGAAAAGTGCACGCCGTTGTGGCGCGAAGCACATTTCGAAGTCAAAAGTGCAAAAAACTTACGGGTACGGAGCACTTTTGGACGTTCAGATGTGCTTTCGCGTGGCAGGCGCAAGGGATTGTGCACCGTGTCAAAAGTGAGCAAAACGTGAGGGTTTTGTAGCATTTCCAAAAACGATGGCAGGCGTGGGGCATTTGAAGAGGATCTGCAAAGATGCATTTTCCGTGGCAGGCGCAGTACAAGAGACATGTTCATC
>Ga0126342_10018844_pt1 | contig 11795 bp, 7 predicted proteins | sample Cyp1metagenome_FD_92528 | JGI IMG/M metagenome (GOLD analysis project Ga0126342, IMG submission 92528) | Coral microbial communities from Lord Howe Island, Old Settlement Bay, Australia - Cyphastrea 1 metagenome | ecosystem: Host-associated > Invertebrates > Cnidaria > Coral ... | reverse complement strand
TGACAGCGAAGCTCAAAATGTCCCACCCTCCGCTGGGCAATGCCTGAGCCCACCCTTGAGCTGCAGAGATGCACGTAGCTGATGATCTCGAACAGGCATGCACTGAACATCATTGCTTTGAAAATATATACATTCATATTCCATACTACAGTATCTAATTTTATACTGGCAGTTTCGAATTAGGTATGTGGTTGGTGTCTTGGGTAAACCCCCAATCTTGATGCTGACCCCAATTTTTTGCCGGCCCCCTCTTGTAATCAAACGTGGTAATGGAGATTTAGTTTCATGATTTTCCCAGTTATAAACCTCCACTTGTAGTGGATTTCCCATCCTGTGTTTGACTACCAAAGGGTATCATGGATTGTTGGTTCTACACATCATATCCAGCACCATTTTTGGTGGTAAAGTCACCATTGAATTCCCATTTTGATAGTTAAATCCCAATAAATAAAAATTCAATCCAAATCTTAGTGGTTAACTACTATAACACCATTACAACTCATATTATATCCTCTTATATCCCAATGACGAATTACAGCTTGAACATCCCATGATATCCCCATATAACTGATAGTTAGGGGCGTCATTGATCACCATCAAATCCCTTCATGTTCAATGCTTTAATCTCATGTTGTTAGTTAAGTCACCATTTAAGTATTGAAACATGATGATTAATATATTTTAATATCATGAAGTATGAGTAGTCACTGCAAGTCATTGTCAAAATTAATTAGTGACCATTAAGTCACCGATTGTGAATATACATATATATATAACCTATATAAATACAAATAAATCATGTTCAAGTTAGTTAGGTCAGTTAGGGAAAAGTCACCATTGACCACTAATCCTATGATATCACCATATTTGATAGTTGAATGTTGTTGATCACCATTCAAATAACCACTTTATCCTTCCCATTAAATAACCAATGAAATCCCAATTTATTCTTCCCATTGAATCACCAATGAAATCCCAATTGTTCAATGGTTTACCCTCTGGTAAACTGTCCCATTAAAAATTGTGATTTTCCATAGTTATGTTAGTTTACCAGAGGGTAAGTGTCATTAAATCCCATTGAATCCCATTAAATCCCATTAAATCCCATTAAACCACCATTTTCCTATGGTTTTCCTATGGTTAATCTCAATTGTTCAATGGTGAAATCCCCATCCGTCGCCAACTTGGCTCCGCGCATTCGCCCGCTCGCCCACGTCCTTGGCTTCGATCACCAGCTGTTTCCGCGTGTCGCGACCTCCGTTACTGGGGCTTAAGCAACAAAAACGATGGGAAACAATGGGAATAGCATGGGAATATCATGGGATATAACATTCAAATATCCATTTTTTGTTAAGTTAAGAGATCCATAATGTTCAGTACTTGGGGTTATCTTGGGGATATAATGGGGATATAGTAGGCAAACAGAGAGAGAGAGATATATATGATAAAATGAGATAGAACTAGTTTGGGAAAGTTACCCATACTAACCATCAGTTCAACGGCGTGGAAGTCGTTATAATATATAAGAAATGAAAATGATCTCAAAGAATGACCTACAGGTCAGTTTGTTGCGAAGTCGCGAAGATGGAATAGGGAATAGGACATTTACAGCTGAGATAGTCTCAATATCCCCAGTGATATCTTCAGTTGTACTGCTTCGTACTCGTTGAAATCTCTACTTGCTTCAAATGTGACAGCATATGATTTTCAATAGACTGAGTTACTGTAGAAAGAACCAGTGGTCTCAGCGTGATCTTTGCTATATTCAGTTCTGACCTTCATCCAGTGTCTCACTGCGACGCACGGACTTGCGGAAGGCGTCAAAGGCCTGCGACAATGATAATGAAAGGTCTAAGTCTAAGTGATAAAGCAATAGTCTGGCGATAGTCGTATGTATACAATACCCATGCTACTAGTCACAAAAAGTCCTAAATACAGCAGTAGTAGCAGTAGTAGGATAAGCAGCAGCAGCAGCAGCAGCAGCAGTCGTGTATAATCACATACAGTATTTAAAGATACCTTTGAAGCGTAATTACCCCACATCTGTGAAAGAAATCCCTTCATTGACCCTCTTCAAGTGGCAAGGGGTACCCTCTGTGGGTCTGTTGGATTTCGCTTAGAATAACAGGACAATGAGAGTGAAAGGTCTCTATATGCATATACCCCCATAGCAGCTATACAGCAATCATAGCCACACGGCCACCAAACAGAAAGGAAAACGAAATATTATGGCTATATCATATGGGCACACACACACGCACATATATATATACATACATACACAATTACATATATATATATATGGAATGTACTAGAACATAAATGTACACCGTGTAGGATGGATCAAGATCCACTGGCAAATAGGAGGACATCAGGAATCGCGGGTCAACCACTTACCAAGGGCCTATGATTGGGTTTCTCCCGAGAGACCGGGATATAATCCATGAACATCACCGCATAGTCTATCCATTCGGAACCAATATGTCAATATGCCTGGGATGATCCTCCAATGTATCTAAGTTGTGTGCCTCTGAGGGGAAACCACGATTTTGTACGCCGAACTGTAAGAGTTTCCCGCAGATTTTCCCGGAAAACAATTTGGATCAAGGCACTTTGTTCCTGTCAAGCAGCAGAGCGGCAGAGTCCGCTCCTGCCACACATCCTGCGACACGGGTGACCCTGAAACCGTGGGAGTATGCCCAGTTTATTTGATCTTAATCTGTTGGAAATAGAATCACTTTGCGACCCGCATTTTCTGACCACCCTTTCTCTAACTTTATGTGGGTCTTGCCATTGTCTCAAACTTGGTTTCAGAGATCTTTGGAAGCTCACAGTTGGATGGCAATCCCCATCGGGACTCATGCATCACTTTCCAACCAAAACAGCAACATTGAAATCAATTTGTCATTGCACCAAACTCGGGGCTGCATCCCATTTAGTAAGTGGGGTATACCACATATGTATATTTATATATAAATATATATTATATTATGCATATCAACTATAGGGTCTACTATGGTTATTCACCACTTACTACTGGGTCCCGGGCAAGGAAGAGTCACAAAGGCCAGGCCTGCGACCCTCTCGGGTGTTGAAGCTGGTCCCTCGTTGCCCTGGCCTGGCTTCAACATCTTCAACCCATCCCGGATGACCCATCCTAAAAACCATAGTGATCCCAGATGTGCTGACACCAACATATATATATAATTTAGTAAGCCTGAAAAGATTGAAGTAAGTCCGTAAAATCAGTAAAATCATGTAAAATCCTACTTAAGTAGACTTTTCTGCATCTTCTTGGGCATTAATTATTATATATGGAACCACCAATCAGTTCTCTTCTCCCACTCTGCGCGGTGCCTTGCGTGCCAGCCGATGTTCCGGCTGACGCTGCGCCCGCTGCTGGGATGAAGATGGGACCTGCCGTTGCAGCCTGCAGGGCGAAAGGTGCAGCTTGGGGTTCGCGATGGGCTATATATATATATATATGTGTGTGTGTGTAGATGTAGTTATATATATATATTAACAGATTAATATGGGTATGTAAATAAGTAGGCCATATGTATGTGTGTGTGCCTGGTTGCTGCAAGCCACTTACTAACTGAGATACCACTTGGGATGATCTTTATCGGTATGACCATGGTAATAACCGCCATAAGTTGGGGATATATGCCCCAAAATGACCATATTCCTAGGTATGTAAATTGCAGTCGCCGGGTAGAGAAAGTTGACACCCCTTGGCACGGGTGCTGTTTCAACCACTATCATGGAATTTGAATTGGTTGAGTTCAATAGGAAGACCCTTGGCAATATATATATATATATATGTATATATGGTTTCACTTGAGCAACCATATTGCCAAGGGCAAGAAATCAAGTCCTTCAACCAGTCGTCGCGGACCCTTGGCAACACACGTCACTTGGTGGCGCCTCTTTGGCGTTACCCCTCTTGCTCAAGGAACCAACCTCGGGTTCAAATGGACTGGTTTTCGTAGGTATACTGGGTATATCGGTATATCCTCTAAACTCACTTTTGTTTCAACCATTCCAAACCTATCCTATTGAATGCTTGTGGGGATCCTGTGAATTGTCGCCTGCAACACAAATGTAACCCGATCACTATCCCCAGCTGAGGTCCGTGACCAACATGCTGATCTCTTGGTCACGCATGGCAACCTGAAGGGGGTTGCGAAGGCACGGGGGCCACGTCAATTAGCTCAGTGGGTATTGAAGGTTGAGATGCGCCTCTTGACGGAGCTGTTGAAGTGTTCCTTCAAGGGTTCCAAGGAGGTTTCCTGGCATCAGCAGATTTATTTGACGGGCATCTACAGGAAACTGTGGCTGTTACCCCACAAAAATCGAGGGCTTCCTTCAAATTGTCCCTTCAATTTCAAGGATTCAAGGATGGCAAAAAAATATTGGTCCTTGCAAGCGCCCTAGAAAAACGCGCAATATTTCCTAAAAGTGACTATCTCTCTCTCCATCGTCCACTATAAAATTGAGTAATGATTGGTGTGATTCTATCCACCCAGGGTCACCGGGCTCTTACGCTCCCCAATCTTGTAAAGTCAATGGCAACTTTCTATCCCGGTCCGTACTGAGAAATCAAAACAAGAAATGTGACCCAAAAGGATCCCAAAAGGATTACAGTATGTATATATATATATATATATTCATCACCATCGGGTGTATGAGGTTGGCTATCTATCTGTCAGTCTGTTTGTCTGTCTGTCTATCCATCTATCTCTATCGATATGGTCATCCGCCATCCCACCTTGGATCCTTGGCTCAGCACCGTTCATCTTGGGCCTCAGCTGTTGTATGCTGTTGTCGACTGGTTGGGAAAAGTTGTGTTACGATTTGGATCCTGAAAGTCAAAGTCATGGGATGAACATGGCTTAAGTGGCTTAAGCCCGCATCTTTTGCAGTTTTGCATTGTGCATGTTTCTTTTGTTGGAACCCGCGGCTTTTTTGTTGGCGCATCCGCTGGGCTTGGGCTGAAGCCCATGGCTACATCCTGGCTTCCCAGCCAGTGATTTTGAGGGTACCTGGGCCCTTCACAATTTTCCATATGAGTGGTTAGCTTTAGACTAGACATCGCTAGATAGCTTCAGATTTGTAGTTCCTCCAATATCGTATCATCCAATATCGCCCCTTTAATATTGATAGTTGCCCATCCGTCACCCTCTTGTAGTCTAACTAACGGTAATGGGAACTCCGACTTTGCAGGATCCGTCCATCACCAACACGGCTGAACCTCCTTTGGGCCCTTCAAATGCCTAGCCAGTTCCGCCACGATCAGTTTGGAAAGCGCTGCGAGTGGCAAGCCAACAACCTCGACTGCTGAAGGTACTACCCTCTGGTAATTGAACATGGCTGCCTGGGAAATCGAACTATATAAATATCTTTATATAAATATAGGCTAGGCATTTCTGAAAAATGATGATTTCCCATAGTGACGTTGGATTACCTAAGGGCAAGTTGAATCTTCAAGGCACATCAAACCCCCCTCCACCACGGCGAGTTCGGGTCCGCTGAGTCGCTCCAGCTTTCAGCCCGCTGAGGCAAGTGACATTTTGGTAGTTGCCTTGAATTCCGGTGACCAGCAGGCAGCCCACCGCCTTGGCTGAGCCATACACCCACGGTGGAAGAAAAAGGGACCTACAAGGCGGTGGAAACGTGATGTATGTGATGCCCATTTCAGATGCCATTTCTTGCCGTTGAGTTTATCCCCTGCCAGTTGCTTTGGTGAAATATGTTTAAACTATCTTAAACTCAACTATTTTGGATGGTTAAATCCAACCATTCCAAAGTGAAACATGACATATCTGTAATTCCCCCCCTCAAAACAGCGAGTTAGGGGGTGGGGCATCATTCTTGCTTAAACCTCAATTCTTGTTGGGCATCCCCAGCTGCCACGCGTCGCACCTGGATGCCGTAGCCACCGGCTTTGTCGAAGGGCTCTCCGGTCTCAATGTAGGCCTTCAGCTCTTCATCTTTCATCTCTGCGAAGGAGACCAACGTCTCCTCCTCAGTGAACGAAGAACGTTCGGCTTGCCACAGGGATAGCCTATGAAAATGGTGAGTTGACCGATTTAGCCATCAAAAAATTGGGATTTTATGGGATTTGATGGTGATAAGGTGATATGATGTCATCACCAATAATGGAAATTTAATTGTAGATCATATATATATAATTATATATATATGGCTTAAGAAACTTAAGAGGGATAATAGTGGAAGATAGTGGGGTAATAATAGACTTTTTGATGGATTTACCCTCTGGCAATCAGACATGTGGCCAGGAAATCCCCGAACTAAATGGAGGTTTATAGCTGTGAAACTCATCTATGAATGAGATATGTTCCATTGCCATGTTCGATCAGAGGGTGATCAAACCCCAGCCCTGATATCATAAGGGCTTATCAAGGGCAAGTCTTAAGCACCCCCAACCACTCATACGAGCGAATTTTGAGTGTTGTTTAAATTACGGCACGCAATCATTCCCAAATTGCATTTAATCACTATCCCGTAAAATCCCCGTGAATGTTCCATTGAATCCCAAGATTTAATGATTATTATAGTGATTTTAAAATCATGGGGATTCGTATGCCATTTGAATCCCTTCCAAATCCCATTCAAATCGTATTGCGATCAGTCTACAATCACTTTAACATCATTGAAAATCCCATTTCTCTCCCATTTTTCCACATCCCTCTCCCCATCCCATGAAGCCAATGAAGCCCCCATAAAGTCCCCAATTCCCAGAGAAGCCCCACGAAGATGGCCACGGGCTCGGCGCCGGCCACGGAGACCGCCATGCCGGTGATGACCTGGACGATGGGACAGATTTGTTCTTTCTTAATGGGTACCTAATTAATGGGAATCTAACAGGGTTTATATTTATCTATCTATCTAACTAACTAACTAACTAACTAACTAACCAACCAACTAACCTAACTAACTAACTAACTAACTAACTAACTATCTAATCTAATCTAATCTAATCTAATCTAATCTAATCTAAACTAACTAACTAACTAACTAACTAACTAACTAACTAATCTAATCTATCTATCTATCTATCTATCTACCTAACTAACTAACTAACTAACTAACTAACTAACTAACTAACTAACTAACTAACTAACTAACTAACTATATAACTAATCTAATCTATCTATCTATCTATCTGTCTAACCTGGGATAAGGCTATTGGGATAATTCCACTTACTTACTGACCATAATTCCAGTGATGTCGCAGTGAGGTCGTCATAATTTACCCAGAGGTATTTATATATTATATGGAACTATATACGTATGCATGTTGTGGGATATATCACGAAAATATCTAACGGAATCTAACGTATAATATCATGTCCCTTTCCATCACGTTGAAATTGATGAGATCACCACATTGAACAGGTGCTGTGAAGGTGCTGCGAAGGTGCTGGTGGGATTTGCAATGGAGGGATGAATGGGATGATAATCATCAACCCGATAACAATAGAAATAGGAACAGGATGACAGTCACCCACAAGAATTCCAAAGGCCCTCTCGGCCCTCTCTCTCTCTCCATCACCATCCCGCAGGTCCAGCTAGGAAGGTGAATTCCAAAGGCTGGGATAATGGGTTAATAACGTGAATCGACAATTGGGTTTTCATTATCAAGAACAGGCGGGGGGTTCAAGAAAGGCAAACAGCTGGAAGTTGGAAGTAACGAGCGCATTGTTCAACGGATTCGATTCTTGACTATCCAGCAACCCTTGTGGCATGTAATCAAGAACATCACATGCAACGGGGACAGACCAACAGGACCAAGACAAGACAGAGGCTATCACAATCGAAAGCAGCGTCATTTGCTTCCGCTCGGCCACTGAACAAGCATTTATGCCTGCTGCTTTCTTCACAATTGGCTTCTTGGGGGATTTCATACAACACCATTTATCTACTAAAGAGGGGGACGAAATCCCCCAAAACATATACATGATTACACCATGTCCTTGTTTCTCAGAGCAATCTTACCATTTCCCTTGGGGTCTTTCGCCTGGGAATGGCCCGACATTGTCTAAACTTGTTGGGCCGCAGTAGCCTCATCAAACCGACTGAGCACTTCTGTAACGGTGTTCAGCTATCTTCATCTGTCATCCTTTACCTAGAGATAGACGACTGATCGCAACAACATCACAACCCAGGAAAACCTCAGCGTTACTTCAATAATGAGCATGGCATATATATATATATATTGTATAATATACATATGCCAAATAGAAAATATAATGTTGGATTAGTGTAAGCAAGGCTTCAATTACATGTACTTGATTAGAAGGCAATATCATGCAATATCATGCAATATCATGCAATATCATGCAATATCATATTCATGCTGTAGAGTAACCCCCAAAATGATGGTTAAATATGGTTAAAAACTCTTAGATTTTAAAAAGATCTCTCCGAATCTCTCCTGTTGGATTGTGTTTTCTTCACTATTCACTACCTTAGTTGGTTTTCCCAAGGCGAAAGCCTTTCGTTTTCTCCAACCTGGTGATCTCGTCCCTGCAAATGCTTCAGCATGGCCAAGGCATGCGCAGCGTCCTGCAAGACCGCAACGTCGTTGACCGCGGAAGGAAGGCATTGGGCGAGTTGAAGCGTGATGTTCATCACCAAAAATGATGCTATGATTGGGACATGTATGATTTATGTATGTTCTTTATGGGGATATTTTACCAACTTGATATGACAGTGTCTGAAAATGTGGTGTACACTCCTACTTGGTTTCAAAAGAGGTGACATTTTTGACTGTGCCCTACACGTGGACCTTCAGCGACGACAATGATGAATGTAGAAATTAACCAGGGGATTTGGGGATGCCTGTGATTAGGCACACCCAACCGATGATCCATACAATCACCAAATAACGAATAATAGTATATACATGATAGTGCGATATCTCATGTTTATCTCTTGAAGAAAGGCAATGAACAATTTGGTGTACCATTAAATATCTTGAATGGAATATATATATATATATATATAAATATTGTATATATATATATGTATATACATTATACACCCCTGTATGGCTTCAAGTATACGTTCAATACAAGACAAAACTGATGTCCCACAAGAGTGGAAAAAACTGTAGCAATTGATATACCCAAGCCCCACGCACTCTGATGTAGCTACGGAAAATGTCATCATTGTACATAGATTGTTTACCTACTAAAGATGGCGATCTTGTATAGCAAGAGGTTCAATTGCGACATGATAAATCCATCAATATTCCAAAAACTTTCCAGTGACATGCGAATGATAAACATTGAGTATACAATATACCCTTAATATGCCATTTTCAAGTTAACCTCCATTGTATAATCATTGTTCATGGATGTTGTTGGTCGATGTTCATGGTCCCCAAAAGCCTGTCCTTGGGTTTCTCCAAAATGGTGTCGCCACGTACCACAACCGTGTCAGCACCTCCATCAGACCACGGCTGTTTACATCTTTTCTTGGAGGGTTAGGAATCACTATAACTGCTTATATTCCCAGAAAAGATCGTTTTCAATATCAGCCCATAATCCTGGCCATCGTTCTTAATTGTTATTTATCACAAGTTGCATTCCAATCACCATAAGTTGATGGATCAACTTAAACATCCAGGGCTATTCCAGGGCTTGGATCTGCCGGTGCCACAGCCGGGTGTCCCTCGTGGTGCACCTATCACGATGAGGACTTTGTCATCGTATTCAGGCTGCGGATATCTCGGGTGGGCCAGCTTCATTACTACCTGAAGCTGGGTCCGCTGCATGGCACTTAAGCTGCACTTGTGCATTCCAGTTGACTGGCAAATGATTTGGAAATCATATATAACCAGGGATGTTCTTTAGATGCCTGGGGTATATATGGTTTTGACCTATGACATGTTACAACCCACTTACTAACTGGGATGCAAGTACCCCCCCAAGCCGTTCCCCTAGAAATCAAACCAGGCATCAGGGAAAATCATGGCATCTAAGCATCCAAGATTTACCCAATGTTTGACTAGCAAAAGGTGACCATGGCTCCTACTCATCAACAATGGATTCGTTACAGTGATAAGTTCAGACGGGTTCAAAATGGATATTGCGAGGTCCTTGAACATGGTCTTTTTAAAAACATGGGAATCCAGATGTTGAAGCTTTCCTGGAGTCCGGTTTCTTGCCTCGGCGCACTTGATGCGGGCATTGGCCATCACATACCTTGGCGAACAGGGTCTGAAGAGGTTCAGCAGTTAACTGCCTCGGGTTTTTCCGAAACCACTGGGTTCCAATTCAGCGAAGGCGCATGCGGATGGACATATATAATAACTTCACACATGTTTATAGGGTGCTTAAGGGGGCGTGGAAGTTGGGGGGTGAACATATCTTCCTATTGCTTTCAAAAGTGCTAGATCCAACCCCAAACTTTTATACAGCTCCCTAGCAGTGCTAACAATAAGGGGCCCTAAGGAATACCAAGGAATTTGAAAAACTCCTTACAGAGCACTCCCGGTGTATACATGTTTTTTGGCAGTAACCAACAATGGACATCAATAAACGGCCTTTGAAAATTAGATCGGCATGCAATTCAGTTGAGTGGACAAGTGAATGGATGCATGTCGCTACTTCGAAACTATGTCGCACGATGTCGCAATACTTTGCGCGTGCTGTCAGAGAGTGGATGCTCAATGGCACCTGTCTTCCGGTGTATAGTATGTGGGGGACTGGCCAGCCAATTGCCGGTTCCAGACGTGATGGGTTTGGTCTATGAATCTGGAAATTCCAAAGAGAAAACCAACCGTTTTACCTCTTTCTGGCTAGATCAGGTGAAAAAACTATATAAACAACCTAATAGTTCCAAAAGCAATGGTGAAACATGGTGAAACGGATAAAAACCTAAGAAATTAAATAGCATTAAAGAAGGAAAAACAGCAAGAACCCCTTTCAGAAAACACCATGAAAGGTTGACATGACATGCCCACATGCCGCCAGTGTGTTTTGATTTCTCAAGGAAGAAACGTTCCAAAAGTGAATTTTGCAGACTTCCAAGTCTGAGTTAAATGCTCAGGTGCAAGATTGATCTGTGCTGCTGTTGGGATATCACTTTTCTTTCAACTGCCGTTCCACTTTTTGTTGTTGTCTCTCTCTCTCTCTCTCTCTCTCTCTCTTGTCCCTTTTGTCTTGTTTCCAGTAGTACCGCACAAGGCGGTGGCGGAAGTTTCAAAAATAGGAAACCTATAGGAGAGGTTGGTTGTTGTGAATCACGGATGGCAGAGCGAATCCACTGATGGACCGAAAGGTGGTCGAGGTCTCCTCTCTTTCTCTCTCTTTCTCTCTCTTTCTCTCTCCCTCCCTGACTATCCACCTACCTACCTACCTACCGATCTATCTATGTATCTATCTATCTATCGATCGATCTATTTATCCTATCCTATCCTATCCTATCTATCTCTCTCTCTCATCTAATTACCTATCTATCTCTCTCTCTATCTGTTTATCTATCTATCTATCTATCTATCTATCTATCTATCTATCTCTCTTTCTCTCTCTATCTCTCTTTCTCTCTCTATCTATCTATCTATCTATCTATCTATCTATCTATCTATCTCTCTCTCTCTGTATCTATCTATCTATCTATCTACCTATCTATCTCTCTCTCTCTATCTATCTATCTATCTACCTATCTATCCATCTATCTATCTCTCTCTCTCTCTCTATCTGTCTGTCTGTCTGTCTGTCTGCCTATCTATCTATCTATCTATCTATCTATCTATCTATCTA
>Ga0126342_10018843_pt1 | contig 11795 bp, 11 predicted proteins | sample Cyp1metagenome_FD_92528 | JGI IMG/M metagenome (GOLD analysis project Ga0126342, IMG submission 92528) | Coral microbial communities from Lord Howe Island, Old Settlement Bay, Australia - Cyphastrea 1 metagenome | ecosystem: Host-associated > Invertebrates > Cnidaria > Coral ... | reverse complement strand
CAATTTCTGTGGAGCCTAACAAACACTAAATAAGAGAAATATATTTATATTATATATGATTATAATATATATATATATATATAAATGACATGTATAGATATATATATATATATATATATATATATATATTAATATATTTATCATATACATATATATATATATATATATATCATATATATACATATATATATATATATTACCTATATATATATATATATATACATGATATGTATGGATATATATATATATATGTGATTCTGTATAATATATGATTATGATATATGATATATAATTATATGATATATAATTACATATATATATATGTGTGAGAGAGATATAATTATGTAATTGTGTGTATTTGTAACATACACATGTATAACAATGGGGATATCATGGGACTATTTACGGGAATATCACCTGCATTCAATTGCCAATGCTGGATATAGGCTATAGGGTTCAATAGCAGAACCACAGGTAACCTCCCCAATCATGTTTGGGTTTATGAAGGGCCTATTAACCACCAGCAGGCACTAATAAGGGCTCATGAGCCAGCTATCAATCTGAGCAAACTGGATGGGTTCTGAGGAAGTGTTGCACCGAGTAACTGCTTATAAGCTGTCATAACTTGATGACTATCATTTTCGACAGGCAGTCAAAAGTCTATGTTTTTTAGATATTTGGGTGTTTTTTCGAATTTCTTTTTACATTTAGACCATCCATGATATTTACAAGGTGGTGCCCTTCAAGGTATATGTTGGTTTTAACACCCATTACTGTAACTATTATATATATTATATGATATATGATATATGATTTATGATATTTATATATATATAGATATACCATATATATATATATATATACATATTATTATATACGATATATACGATATATGTATCAAAAATCCTCATGATCGGACTTATAAACCAGCTTGGCTACGGGGCATCACCCTGGCGGGTCCGTGGAGGCACCTTCGTCAGCACGGGGCTTCGGGGAACACCACGACGGGCCGAGCACAGCTCAGATGTCCCAAGGCGATGGCTCCGGTATGGATTCCCCCATGTTCCGACACACCCACATTTATCAGTTGATGATATATATATATATATATATATATATATCAGTATATGTATATATCACTATATATATATCACTATATATATACATATATATATATATATATCACTATATATATATCACTATATATATATATATATCACTATATATATATATCACTATATATATATATATATCACGATATATTTATATACATATATATATATATATAGATAAGTATATATATATATATACATATCATATCTATTCGTATCCCATTATCTCATGATCTTCATATTTATATCTCTTTAAAATAACACCATTTATGGGTGTGTCCTGTCTTCATCTCGCTTCCAATGCTCCACCGTGCCTGTCGCGTGTCAGGATCATGTTCTGCGGCGCTACGCGACGCCACATGCGCATTACGTTTGTGACGTGTGCAACCGCCAGGCTGGGTCTGGCTGCTTCTTTCGGAGGGGAAATTGAAGGAACAATTGGTTTGTTATTGAGGTGAATGTTTTGAAAAACGGTGTTTTCCTCGCAATTGCAAAATCCCCTACATTATTTTATGTCATGAAATGGCAGGTGTTATAATTCCATAAATTTTGTACGTCCGATAAGTAGATCACACTCATCCACTCGCCAAAGACTCGGCGACAGCACCAGGTGAAAACAGGCGAGCATCTTTGGGGGTGCGGTCCTGGATCCCAGTGGATGGACAGTGGACAGCGACGTTTTTAAGACCTCAATTCAGATCCCAAGAATGCCAAAATTACTGAAATGTACCTAACAATGTACCTAAGATGTTGGTTTATATTAAGTTCATTCAAGTTCCACCCAAAAAAGTACTAGATGATTGATTTACATTGGTTTCATCTAAGTGTTTGGTACCCAAAATGCATCTAATGATTAGATAGTACTAGCACACTGATCCAAATGACATTGTTGATCTCCAAAATGAAACATTTTGGCGGCCGGATTGGAGCCCAAGGTGCATGTGACTATGACATGTGCGACGGGTGCAAAGCCAAGGCACCATTGGTATCTGGGAGTGGGTGGGTTAGTGGGGTTTACTCTATGGTAATTTAACATAGCTATTGAACATGACCATTTATAGCGGATTTACCCATTTGAAAATGGTGATTTTCCATAGTTACGTTGGTTTACCAGAGGGTACTCTATGGTAATCAAAGATGGCTAGATGTAGGAAACGATTAGAAAATCTCTTGAAATGTGCACTGCGTTGATCAAACATAGGAAATTGATTATGGTCCTGGCCAACTATAAATATCTATAAATGGGATATATAACCCATTATAACCCGCTTTGTGGACGTACTAGCCCTCAGTGATGAACCGCTTATCAACTGGAGTGATCCTCCAAGTTCCAAGTAGGTTGTCTGAATGTAGGGTACCCCAAAACCCAAAACCTCGTGATCGAGAAAATTCTCCCATTGCTTGGTGGCCATGAATTTCCGAGACAATCGAGGTAAATTTCCATTTTGAGACAACCCTACATGCGCATCATAGCCATTTACTACTATAGATGACTTTCAGAAACTTCCGCAATACAAATGAAGGATTTCCTCATGTTGAGCTCTCTTGAAGCTGTGGAGATGCAGGGGCTACTATCAACAAATTATACTGGTTGGTGGTTTGGAACAGTTTTTATTTTCCATTATATATTGGGTAATCCTTCCCATTGACTTTTATATTTTTCAAGATGGTTCAAACCACCAACCAGTATACTTGTAGGGATAAATCGCAGGGTATCTGTTTGTTGCTTCCCGTTTGGCATCTGCTTAGCGCAGCTCGAGGCAGTGCACCGGCCGCTGAAGCCACCAGAGGTTCCTGCAGGCGCTGGGCTTGCCGGTGGCAGTGGTGAATGGGGGGAGCCACATTCCCGAAACAAAATCAGCAAATCCCATATGCTCCACGTATGGTATATTTACTTACATTTGGGTGATGTTTAGGGCAAATGTTGGTAAATATTCCATACATGGAGCATATGGGAATTGGAGATTAGAACAAAGTTTCCCAACGACATGACTGTATATATTATATCAATCAGATAGATATTAGATAGATATATACATATACAGTGTACATATGTATCAGGATGAATTCAACATTTTAGGCCCTGGGGACTGCTATGTCCACTGGTTTTAGCAATGTTTAGTCTTGCACCATGCAGACCATGTTTGCCCATGTCTTATATATATATATATGTATAATCATATGCAGATAGATGTAAAACACACATCTAATATGTGCTTATCCAAACTTTACAAGTGGAGCAGTAAATTAACTTTCCGATTTGATGGTTTGGAGCACATCCCGATGCCATCCTATCCCATGGCATACAGAGAACCGCTGCAGTTCTTCCGTCCAGGTGTTGCGGAGTCCTCCGCCAGCAAGACCAGAGCTGGCGATGCATCCCTGGCGCTTTCTGCAGTCGAGTCGGCGTGTCTTGGCCATGGCATTTGTCACTGGCTACGCTGACGTTTCAAACGTATGTCGGTATACTTGAGAAGAAGGGTCTTGTAGGCAACGCGCATACAAATTGTTGCTGATGATATGGGTGCCGAAGTGTCTAGTCGAAGATTTTAGGCTTTAGCTAGGAGATAGCGGCCGTTGATTCGTAGAACATTTTGTTTGGTACGGTTTCAATTTGGTTCCGCTTCGATCATGCATGACCCCGTACAGTATTGATGAGTTTAAGGTGACAGATTCAACTCCAAACTCTTCAGTTTCTCGACACTTCCTTCAGTATGTGGTTTGATTTTGGTTTGGGCGCAGGTTACCTGCGCTGCTGAAGCCCATCTTTCCCATGGTGCACGGGATGTTTCAGTGTCATTGTGAGGAAGTGCATTGGCGTCCGGACAGTTGGATGGTGCAAGTTGAATAGTTGAATGCCAGTTTTCCTTGGAATATCGTCACCTTCAGATAGCAACTACTCTTGGGAATCATATCGCCTGACCACAGCGACATTGGAACATGCCACTGGTGTTCCGCTGGATCAGGCGCAGTGGCAGCTGTCCTATGCAATGTACTGGCCATGAGCAGGGGATGATGATAGATGATGCAGTCAGTACAGTAAGGTCCTGAGTGGAATGGATCTAGCCCCTACAACTGAGCCTTTTTCCGTATCCGCGATCAAACTCGTTTTCTGCTTGCGAACAGTGTAACAGAGAGCATTCCACAGGGAAGAGGAAAACAGAAGGGGATTGCCAAACTGTTGGTGATAATGAAGCATCATCATCATTCATGTGTTTGGCCTTTGCCAACACTTTCATGATATCAGTACCACAATTTTCCGGTTGGCCCGAGGTAGAATTAAATGCTTTTTGATGGAGATATACCGCTGATATCCCTCTACATGATGCTCTTTCTTGTTACCGTGTTGCCTCTTTGCTTGGCAAGCCCCAAATATGTTTGCAAGATACGTCTAGAGAACAGCTCAAAGACTCGGTAAATGCGGTGGCTAATTTTGGTAGCCACTGGATGCGACACGGTCGCAGTCCAGGAGCTATGCTGTCGCAACCTTGTACAGGCACAGGACGGTGTCAGCCACTGGCAGTTCCTGAGAGAATTGAGCAAGACATCCGCAGTCGACGGGAAAAGAATAAGCTCTTATGCATGGCAGATGCAGCAGATGCTTTTGGGCAAGTATGTCATTTAATGTTGGTTGGTTCCGCAGAAAAAACACCAAATTGATGGTTTGTTTTTGTACCTAGAGGGAAACCGATGGGAATTCACAGAGGGTAGTGGCCCCTCATGTTGCAACCAACACATTTTGTGTCTTTTTGTGTTAGCCAATGCCTCGCTTGTGCATGATACTGTTCATGGAAGGTGCCCGGGGGGGGCAGGACGGACACAAAATCTAAGAAATTGATAATTGATACCCATACACACTTATTTTGGCTATGCATATATACAGTGATCATATATATATATAATATAATATATATCTATATAATATATATATAATATATATAATATATTAAATATATATATTATATAGATATATATTATATAGATATATTATATATATATATATATATTATATATTATATATATTATATATATATTATATATATTATATATAGTATATGTATGTAATGTAATGTAATGTAATGCAATGTAATGTAATGTAATGTAATGTATGTATGTATGCGTTGTCGCGTGTCTTGCGGAAGTAATTATGTGCATGTTTGTTTTTCAAAAGTGGGGAACCCAACAACATCCAAATCCGCTGTTTTTCATGTATAGGAAAACCATTGGTTTGGGAGATCCTGTTCAGAAACCCTATTTGTATAGATCCATTAATGGTTGGTCAATATATAGGGTGTGCTTTAAAAATTGTGCACACCCTTGAAATGACATTGTTAAAACATATCTTTACATAGATCAACCATGGAATTTTCGAGTGTTATATACCATTTTTCAGATAAACCCAGATACCTCTATTATATATATATATATGTCTGTAGACATATCATTTTTTGAGATTATTCATTATATGATGCCATGGGTGTACCATGGTGTACCCATTATTACATGGGTGAATATCCCCTCATCCCCACATTGAAACTCGTTCCACGCAGGGTGCTCGGCGACAGCTCTGGCCTCCTTTGGTGGAGAAGGCTCCCAGTGTCCCATCGAAAAGATCAGAAACCATGCGATTTAAGAAATAACAAGGTCTTAGGGATCCAAGAATACATCTAAAAACAATGTGTAGAAATGTTCTTGGATCTTAGGTCTAAGGCAAACATTCATTTTCAAGCACTATCAAGGAATGCATTTCAACGACACACGAAACTTTGGATGAGTTGCTGACTGTAGGGGTTTCTACGACCCTTCAGATGTTGCGGATCATCATAGTCATGATTCATGAACAGGGAAGTCCGATGTATAAACTGGCCATGAGAAAGCTGCATCTAATAATAAAATAAGTATATGATGTTGCATGCAACGGCTCAAAAAAATAGATAAAAACCCTATCAGGTTTCAAGGAAACAGTCACAGCGACGAATCAATCACTGTTTGGTGGTTCCATAGATGATGTTCACATGGTTTCGCCTTCAGTTGACACCTGGTTGTGACCATCAGAAATATGCCCGGATTGAACCTTCAGCGGCACCCTAGCAGCATTGGTCACATCCCAGTTTGATCCTCATGGACTGCATGGGTTTGCATCATTTTTTTGACATATTGATAATCTTACTGGTGCTAAACGTAGGGCACTGATGGGAATGGGGGAATGGGGCTTGCTGGGATGATTATTACTGGTTATTGTGGATCATTCCCGAAAATTCCCTACGTTTAGCACCAGTAATCGTGTATCAATTTGTGATTAAACCTCCTGAAATGCAGGGTCATTTGATCATTCTTTCTGAATTTGACAGACTGCTGGAATCTTATGGATGCAATTTTCTATTACTTATCAATGGACCTTACTCTCTGGTAGTCAACAGATAAATCATCGAACTAAATTTATATGGGCCATCTATTAATTCTAACTCAGCAAGTGACTACACTTTAAACTTTTTTTGTCGTTGGGTTCGCGCGCGCGCGAAACTGTCCCCTCTTCTATAGCCCAAATTGGCGTGCGAACCCAGACAATATTTTTTTTTGGCAGGGACACCCGCTGAGTAAGAATTACCATAGTTATGATGACTAGCATCTATTATGGTAATCATCTATTATCATCAGAACATTACCATAGTTATAGTTATGCCAGGCAGCTGCCAAGCTTTTTGGTCAGAGCCACAGGGATTCGGAGCTGGGTTGTTAGGGCGTATTATGCAGGGTGAGTAGGTTGTTTTTGTTTGGTGAATGGAGACATTCAGATATTAATTCATGAGGGACGAGGAATTATATAATGATATCTTGGGAATCTAATTAACCAACTAGTTTTTTTGCAGTATATCTAAGGTTATCTTATGCTACAAAGAGCGCGAAATCTATTAATTTTGATGGAAACCTTAACTAATGGCAACTTCTGCTTTGTTGGTTGATGCTGAATTGGACACAGCTGATTTTTCTTCCGGATTTCAGTATGACATCCCTGTATGGAGAATCAGCCAGATTTTTGTTCAACAATTCAACTACAATTTCTATAAACATTTGACTTTTGGGAGCACCATATGGAACCCCTTGCACCTGTAAAATCCATTGGATTCAATCTGCTTGAAGCAAAATAAACCAGAGCTGATATCACCATCATATTCCAAAGCCATGTTCAGTTGGGTTGTCTGCTGATCGGTGATTTCAGGTGCAGCCAGTCGCAAGTGGATGATGTTTTTTTGATGAAATCTGGACACCCAAAAAGTAGCTAGTCGTAGACGTAGCAATTCAATATGGAGAATGGCCATTTCAGGAACCTAAATTAGAGGTACCTAACATATATAAGGCCTGTATAAGGCCTATGTAAGGGAATATCCCTACAAAATATGGCATATGGCCTTATATGGTACAGTACCTCCATTTTAGGATCCTGGAATTCCCATTGATATGGAGAATATGGCAAAAGTCCCAATGGGTGTTGATTGGGGTATACCTTACTTCGGATGATGTAGGAAGACACCCAAATACTTGGTTACAGGGTCAGTTTATTGTTGGGTTTACCTCATTCCATTGTATAAATCAAACATGTGGTTGGTGCTTTGAGTAAATTTTCTGCCATTGCTTGTTTGTAAAGACAGCCTAGTGAGGATTCTTAGATATGTTAAGCGGCACTGACATGGAGAATATGCTTTTAAAAAGTGTCCATGAAATGTGTATATATATATATAAAAACTACTGGGATATGTGCATTTTGCCTGATCTTACCATATATGAGTCAGAGGACAGGTGGCAAGCAGCAGGACTTGAGTGGTCTTTCAGGCAGATCTTGGTCGCCCTGAAATGAAGAGTTCACACAGCCCACATGGCTTCGACGTGTTTCAACAGATTTTCCGAAAAACACCTGTTTTATCCTTGCATATAGTTCCATTCAGCATATAGGTCCAAGCTTCTATATCCAAAACAGCTTCGGATCATTTCACCTACCGCACTGTGATGTCACTTGCTGTCACCTGTGCATCTCAGGTTGTTATGGAGCTTTAAAGGGTGGCACTTTTGCAGAGGCGACCAGACGGCGAAGCGACCAGACTGGGTGTATGGAGGGGTCCCATTACTGGGTGTTTGCCATAGACTCATGTTGATGTGATGCATAACATGGTACACAGAATTAATAGAGTGGCATGAGTACTTACAGCAGCTGCTGGTAATCCATGTGGGACACTAGAAAATGGAGACGAGACCCAAGGAAATTCGCCATAAGAAAGATCCAAAATCAAAATTCACCATGTAACACCAATCTTAGGCAATTCTATTGATTCATCCGTGCCCCAACCGACGGAATCAGCGATCCGGGATAGTGAGGCCTTGGCCCTGTTCACTGGCTACCCCACGCAGGCTGCGAGGGTGTTTGGTTGATGAGTCATAGAAAGATGGCCAAACAACCATACAGGGGCGCCTGAAAGACTAGTTCAGGTGTTACTAAAGCTCATACCATGATTCCCGGGTGTCCAGCTTTTCTTTCATCGACATGTAAGTTGGTAGCATAATAATGTCCCGAGGACTCCTCGAGACAAAGATAGAAGGGATGAAAGGTAAATCACCATGAAAACAGGAACATGCCGGGCTCGGCACATTGACGTGCCATTTGCTGAATTTACCTATGTTTGCTGCAAGTATCTGTGTTTTTTTGTCCAGTCACCTATGCTTACAAGAGTTTACTGGCAAACATATGTTTTTTCCATACTTTTTGGTGAAACATCCATGAATCATCCATAAATCCCAGCTATTTCTGGAATATCAAGCCGTGGATTCCGATGTGCTTTGCCAGAAGCTGCGCCTTTACATCCCCAAGTTGCAGCGGGCGGAGCGGGCGCAACGACGTCAGGTGCGCGGGGTCGTTGCCAAAAAATGGCCTCAATGTGTAGAGAAAATGATGGCATTAGTCATCATTAATCAACATTAATTAACATTAATGATAATGAATCAATATGAATCAACTTTTTGTTGTTGGGATTTTCTTGAAGCCATTCCCGACTATTTGCCAGGTCAATGTAACGTTTGGAGTACCCTCCAGCAATATTGGATTGCAGTGGACAATGCTCAGTTGTACAGATGACTATCGTAGTTTGATGTTTATGTGGTGATGTTCCATTGCGCAAACGTTCACCGCAGGGAAAATGCTCAGTCGATGTCATCATGGAATCCATGGAATTTGTCAGACACTTTTGTGACCTGGGAGGTTCCCTGTGACCTCACCAAAGATGATGGTTAATTATTAAGGCTAAAATCATCCCCAAGTGGTTGAAAATGTCAGTTATTTGCAGCTTAGTGAATCATTATGATTCCTGGGATCTATCATGATCTATGTGTAGTTTTGTGGTTGGTGATTGCTGGAATCATTTGCCAGGAGGATCTCCCGGATCAAATATTTATATGATGAGTTTGGTTGGAAAAGTAGGGTAGAGCCCAAAATATCCCGAAATCCTATGGTTGAGAACATCATGTTGTGTTTTCCCAATTAACACATGTCCATGTCGTTTTTTTGGAGCGTTTGGGGGTCAATCTCCGAATTGACTCAAATATTTCGCTGCCAAGTTCCTCAGGCACAGCAAGAGCGACGAACTGAGCTGCTTCTCCGTGGGCAAGAGGTCCCTGAGGATCAAAGTTGGGACCTTGGCCCGGTTGTGGCAGCACTTGGTGAATTAATTTAGGGATAGCCAAGTTGATGATGCTGCTGGTGTTTGTTGCTGAAAAGTAAATCCAAAGGTTTCAGGCTTGGGGGCGAAAACCATCCTGACGCTGGAGTGCTGGGCGAAGCTTTGGACTCATCCCATTTCTTCCACTGGCTGCTGGTTTCCAAGACACACAATCGATTCATTTTGATATGCTTTTTGTTCCCACACTTGGGATTATACAGACACTTGACAACGGGAAGCCGTTCTGTGCTAAATAGAAACCATCAATGTTGAGGTATTGGCTGATTTACAACTAGAATATATTCATACACATTGTATATATATAATATACATATCAATAGATATTATATGAATATGTACAGTATACATTGTCATATTGAGGGAACCCAACGGTCCAAAAAACAAACCGTTCCAGGTGATGACAGCGACGATGATGACCTGAACTGGTCGAAGCTGGTCTCCTGCAAGGTCAACTTCTTGGGCTCGAACAACGCGGGACGGTTTCAATGTGAAGGGATTGATAGTGATTGGTAGTGATTGATAGCAACTATAGTAACTATAGTTGACCTCAATCATATGACTATAATGTCATAATGGCGATATCCTTTGGCAATGGTGATTGAGAGCGAACAGTAGGGATGAAATGTGACTAAGAGTGATTTATAGTGATCTAATGATGAATAATAATGAATCATAATGGGTTCATGTTGTTTCTTGTCTCGTCTCCCCTGAAGTTGTCTCAGGTCGGTGTGCCGTGGGGAAATGTGTATAAAAGATACATATGGTATTATTATTCCATTGGATCATTGCTTATTGTAAGACCACAAAATGCATAGGCACGCTGAATTTCACCAACATGAACCTACCATCTGTAGTCATAAACCCTCTTATCGTTTGTTTGTCCATTGCAGGGCACTTAACGCAGGGGCACACTGGTTGTCATAAACGTGTTTGTTTATTACTTGGTTTGATACTTGTGACATCCAAACGAAGTGGCATGCTCGGTCAAAGAGAATATGTGGCCCTGGGTATTTCAATGATTTTGTGCAGCACAACAGATCTTGTGCTAACATCGGTGTGCCTGCCATTTGGTGCCAGTGGGTTCAAGTTTGGGAGCTGGGTCGATGTTGTAACAAGTGCCGATGACAAGATCTTGTGCCAAATCGTGGTGTGCCTATGGGGAATGTGGAGAGGCCCACATGGGCAGCGCCTATGACTTCAACTTGCTGATGTATTTTTTTGGCACCTCGCATAGGCACACGATGCTTACCTGGCTATCACGGTTCCTACGTCTCAAACAGTCTGTGCCCGCTCAAATTTGTCACTGCCGCCTTGTTTGCCAAGCTTGCGTCCCTTTCTCTCCCCTCTGTCTCCCTTACTCGCCCTTTGTCTCCTCTTCTGTCTCCTTGCTCTTGCCTGCAGCTGCTGCTTGGCTTGGTTTCCTGCTCTGCTCCACCGCTGAAAGCTCTTGAGTTTTACTGTTCTGAAAAGAATGCGAAAGCGTGTGGCTACCAAAGAGTTTGTCAGGAGACTTAGGGGGTCAGTCTCCCAAAATTTGTTTTCGGACCTCGTTCGGACCTCGCTCGCACCTCGTTCGGACCTCGTTAAAATTGCAGCCAGTCAAAATCCAGCCGTTTTGGAAAGGCTTTGCAATGGTCTGCTGCTTGGTCTGCTGCTGCTGCTGTTATTGCTCGTGCTGCTGGTTTTGGGCAGGGCGCGGTTTTGGGCAGAGAACCAAGAGATTTGTGAAAAGGCTGGAAGCTGTGCGGAAGAAACCAAAAGCATAAGAAGATGACCTGAAAAAAGAAAGTCGATCCGATCAGCGGTGTGCCATGGGGAAGTGGATGAAAGGGTTAATTGGCATGAAGTAGAATTTATCATAGAAACCATAGGAATGTAACGTCGATCATCATCCAAGTTTGGATGTTGGAAATGCCATGAAATTTGGTGTGCCATGCGGAGGATGATAGTTCTGACT
>Ga0126342_10018842_pt1 | contig 11795 bp, 9 predicted proteins | sample Cyp1metagenome_FD_92528 | JGI IMG/M metagenome (GOLD analysis project Ga0126342, IMG submission 92528) | Coral microbial communities from Lord Howe Island, Old Settlement Bay, Australia - Cyphastrea 1 metagenome | ecosystem: Host-associated > Invertebrates > Cnidaria > Coral ... | reverse complement strand
TGTGCTTCGCGCCACAACGGCGTGCAATTTTTCATCTCTCATCTGGCCAGCTGGCTCCGCACCCGCCGCTTTAGCGAGCCTACTTTTCGACCCTCCGGAGCCACAAATCATTGGAAAAACACATTGTTTCGCGACTTTCCTACCTTTTCGCGCGCCTGCATCTTCTTTCTTCTGACTCTTTCTCTTAACTCTTCTCTCTTCTAATCTTTCTCTTCTCTCTGACCCTTTCCATCTCTGCTTTTCATCTGTCTAAACTTCCTTCGATCAAGGTTTACCCCTTACTGAGCTGCTTTTATTTGACTTAGCTGGCAACCGGATCTTCATATCTTCGCTCAGCTGTTTGCCCCAAGACTGGGCAATCTTTGGAGTTGGCCGGAGAGCAAATCCAGCCGCATTTACAGCAGTTTTTGTGATATTCTGTGTCATTGGAACAATCATTCGAAAGTGTCGAAACCACATGCACATGACACGCTGAAAAGGTGGCCACAGGGACATTACTATACCACGGCATGAAGACGCTATAAGGCGCTTAGCTTCAGCCATGCTTTGAAAGAAGAAACAGGTCATTGCTTTGCAAGCCCCGGATAGCCACACCAGCTGGAAGAGCGAGAGCGAAACGCGCGAAAGAGACCAACAAATGCATTTTTCCAGCTACATGAGGTTCCACTCGGGATCCATCCAACCAGAGTGGCAGAATGCTTCATCCAAAATCTGGAGATGTTATCATCTATACGTTGAATGCGGATAGGTCAACATGTAGGAGATTGTGGACTTTGAGCAGTCATATCCAAATGTCGAAGGAAGGCTTCCAATACAAACCGATATGTTTCTTCTGAGTAGGATATAACCACTCATCAGGATTAGACCGGGAACACTGGAGGAGAAAGGCCAGTATTTTACCAGTAGCACCGCGCAAGGCGGTGGCGGAAGTTTCAAACATAGGAAACCTATAGGAAGGGTTTGTTGTTGTGACTCACGGATGGCAGAGCGAATCCACTGATGGACCGAAAGGTGGCTGGAGTTGTGTTTTCTGCAGTGGTTGCAATGTTTGCAGCGGTCACCTCACCACAACTGCTGGATGTAGTGTGGTGTAGCGCGGTTGTAGTTGTAGGTGTAGTTGTAGTTGTAGCGTAGTGGAGTTGTAGTTGTATGTTGTCGTTGTACAATGTAGTGTAATTAGTGTAGTGTAATGGCAGTTGCAGTGGTAGTTGCGGTGTGGTGTAATTAGTGTAGTGTATTGTAGTGTACTGTAGTGTTGTGTACTGTAGCGTGGTATAGGGCAGTGTAGTCGTCTAGTGCATTGTAGTGTAAAGTAGTTGTAGTTGTAGTTGTAGTTGTAGTTGTAGTTGTAGTTGTAGCGTAGTGTCGTGTAGTGCAATGTCGTGGTAGCTGCAGTTGTATTGTAATGTAATGTAATTAGTGCAGTGTAGTGTAGCGTTGTGTAATGTAGTGTAGTTGTATTTGTATTTGTAGCTGTAATGTACTGCAGTTTAATTAGTGTATTGTAGTGTAATGCAGTGTAGCTGTAATTGTAGTTGTAGCTGTGCTGGTGGTGGTAGTAGTAGTAGTAGTAGCAGTAGTAGTAGTAGAGGAGTAGTAGTAGTAGTTGTTGTTGTTGTAGTAGGAGTAGTAGTAGTAGTGTAGTAGTAGTAGTAGTAGCAGTAGTAGTAGTACTACTAGTACTAGTACTAGTACTAGTACTAGTACTAGTAGTAGTAGTAGTAGCAGTAGTAGTAGTAGCAGCAGCAGCAGTAGTAGTAGCAGCTGTTGTAGTAGTTGTAGTGTAATAAGTGTAGTGTAGTGCAATTAGATGTAATTAGCGTAGTGTAGTGTAACTAGTGTTGTGTAATGCGGCGTAGTATATTTGTAGTTGTTGTAGTAGTGTAGTGTAGTGGTACTTGTAGTTGCAGTTGTCGCCGTTTATCTATCTATCTATCTATCTATCTATCAATCTATGTATCTATCTATCTATCTCTCTATCTCTCTATCTGTTTATCTGCAAGCTTGAAGACGAAGCTAGTCTGCGAGACCCTCAGTTTTTGAACTTGACAACATCAAAAACGCAGCAACTCTGCGAGACTTCCTCAGTTTTTGAAACTGGCAACATCAAAAACGAAGCAATTCTGGGAGAATTCCTCAGTTTTTGAAACTGGCAACATCAAAAACGAAGCAATTCTGCGAGAATTCCTCAGTTTTTGAAACTGGCAACATCAAAAACGAAGCAATTCTGCGAGAATTCCCCAATTTTTGAATCTGGCAACATCAAAAACGAAGCAATTCTGCGAGACGTCCTTCAATAATGGAAAGTTGAGTGCAGAGCTGACGGCCTCGTACCAATGTGTTTTGCGATTTTTCCAGTCCATGTCTCGAAAGTACTGCGCCTGCCACGAAAAAGTGATGCCAGGTCATAAGAAGCGCTGCACCTGTCACGCAAAATCATCTCAGCAAATCTGAAGATCTGATGCTCCAAAATGCAACACCTCTCAGGAAATCAGCGCTCTGACCTCCTAACATCTCTGATGAATATGTCTCTTGTATTGCGCCTGCAACGCGAAACCTATCTTTCCAGATCCTCTTCGAATGCCACACGCCTGCCATCGTTTTTGGAAATTCCACGACGCCCTCATGTTTTACTCACTTTCGGCAAGGTGCAGAATCTCTTGCGCCTGCCACGCGAAACGACATCTGAACGTCCAAGAGTGCTCCGCACCCATCAGTTTGCTGCACTTTTGACTTGGAAATGTGCTTCGCGCCACAACGGCGTGCACTTTTTCAACAGCGCAACTTCTAAAAGTGCTCCGAAGTTGAGGTGCTTTCTACATTTTGACTTAGAAACGTGCTTTTCGCCACAACGGCGTGCATTTTCTCGACATCTCAACTTCCAAAAGGGATCCGCACCTGGTGTGCTTTGTACATTTTGACTTGGAAATGTGCTTCGCGCCACAACGGCGTGCAATTTTTCATCTCTCATCTAGCCAGATGGGTCCGCACCCGCCGCTTTGGCAAGCCTACTTTTCGACCCTCCGGACACAAATCATTGGAAAAACTCCGTGTTTTGCGACTTTCCTACCTTTTCGCGCGCCTGATTTTTCTTTCTTCTGAGACTTTCTCTTTTTTGATTTTTCTTCTTCTCTTCTCTTCTCTGACTCTTCCCATCTCTGCTTTTCATCTGTCCATATTGTCGGAAGTTTGACTTCTAAACTTCTTTCGATCAGGGAACATGAACTTCTTATGTAGATAGATGCTAGGCATGCGATTGAATTCAAATTCGGACAGATGCAGCGATGAACCTGCACGAATTGGGATATGATTTGCCTGCAAGAGTCCCACAACGAAAAGTTGAAAACGTCTTGCTAACTTACCAAGGGTCAGTTCACTGTGAATCCACCGGGGCTGCCAACCATGGGTAGCGACACAATCTAGGCTTAGTTCAGCCGTGGCCCCCCTCACAGGGACAAACCGGTGGCAAGTTGGGAGAGCCCAGCAAAGGCAAAAATATGCAAACGGACTCAAAATATGGAAACACATGCAAATTCTACAGCGCATAGTGCGACAGTGGGACAGCGTGCGTATCCGGAAGTAGCAGTGCTGTAGCGGAAGGGTACAACAAATACAGGCCGCAAGCATGTATATACAAGGAAGGGGGGCAGCTGCATGGCACAAAGTTTCACGAATGTGCAAAGATTGACGACTTGGGGGCAGTCCAATCTACGCTCCGTTACAGGCATTTCCAGGCACAGTATACTCTTAATTCTGTACAACCGGCAGACGGACAACTTCATGTATTGCGCTTGCGAAGCTCAACGGCCTTAGCTCAACGGCCTTAGATCAGCAGATCACATGACAGCAAGTTAAGGTTTATACCCTTCATTACATAGAACAGTTTCCTTCTGGCCAACGAATTACAAGATCTCATGGGAACTTTGCAGTCCCCATGGCCAGATCATTACAGGGCCATCTATATACAGAAAAATGTTGAAAATGCGTACTTAGAAACACGCTTGGCTAAATATCCTGCTGTTCAAACAGCATACGATGTATAGATATAGGCCGTGCATGCTTGAGAAGCTTCAATCATTAAAGATGGGCGAAGCTCAAGTCATCCAACACACTGTCACATCACATTCCATCACATATTTTGTCTCTCGTCAGCGGACAGATTCAGATGCTGCCAGCGTTTTTGGTGAAGATAGCCGTGCTTATACTGTAGTTTTCGAAAGCAGGACGTCACCCTCGAACTTGTCCGAGAGAGGAACCTATTGAAAACTTTGCCAAAAACTCAAGCCATTCAAACATGAGAGGGGAGTCAGTCTTTCATGGCTTACTAATTGCCAGAAAGCAATGCCTTGTTTCTTTGATGTATGGTTAAGGTTATGGTTTCCTTTCTGAGCAGAAAGATTGTTGCCCTGAGGTTGGACTCCCTTTGGGAACTTTTAAAGCCAACGCTTGGACCTTGAAGCTTACGCTGTTGCATGCTCGAGATAGACAATGAATTCAGGCTGCTGGTTGAATCACAGCCAGCGGTGTTCGATCACGAGTCCAACATTTTCAGAGATCATGAGATCATTCAGTGGGCTGCTTAGCATTGCAAGTGACGTGTGCAGCACTTGCGCAACTAGAACAGCAAGAGGTTGAGGACGTCCTGTTTGTGCTGGTAACTTCTGGCCACATTGTGACAGGTGCTCGATGGATCTCCTGTACGTCTTAGATCATGCCGAAGTTGCGTCAGTTTCTCAGTTCTCTGTGGGCTTCGTGAGAATAATGAAATATGTTGAATATTGCCGACATACACACACACCTCCTACTGGTAGCATCTTGTGACATCTTGTAGCAGAACCTATCAGATTGCATCTGCATCGTTTAGAATCAACCTTCAGGAGCGAGATCATAAGATCACCTAGACTTCGTGGAGAGCTGTGGGCAGGATGGATACGGATTTTGGTATCCATGCAGGCCGTTCTGCTTGGGCACGGGATTTATAAAGATAAGTATAACAACGATTTAAACTTCAAAGCCTCGGCATGTCTCTGCCCACTTTTGCTTCCATGTACCCACCATTCTTTACTGTAGATGCCCGCGACATCCCGCGACTTGCGAGGCAATGAACCCTCACAAGCAACGCAGCGGGGCGCATGTGGAGTTGCAGCCTTGCTGTGGCGTTTTTTGGTCCACTGGTGTCATATAGGAGAGGACTGAGTACAGTTTAGCTGTAGCTATTGCGCACAGAGTGAAGCCAGCATTCTTACTCAGACTCAACGATATTGTTTCTGTCAACCTTCACATCCGAGGTTTACCCAGCCATCTTGGGGAAACGCCTTGACGCTGCATACTGACCTGATGCGCTTAGCTCATCATGACATGTCTTGCGAGATCTTCTAAACTGCCTTAACTGATGGAAATATCCAGAAAAATCCTGTAGGTCAAATACATGGCTCATTCTGGACGCGGTCGAGTGCAAGGTGCAGTGCAAGTTGTTTCCTGCTTTGGCAAGGGATGGGGAGGTGGGCAAGGACTTGCCAAACGATGCAAAAACGCTTGCTTTTAAGAACGCCTGCCGACTAGGCCGGCTAGGCCCACTAAAGCTGCATAAAGCTGCCCCATGCGAACGAAGTGAGTACAGGGCCTTGAGGGTAGCGGCTGCCGAGAGTCCTCAAAATCTCGCACACAGGCCATTATGTATAGGGGTGTATAGAGTTCTGTAGCTATAAGACGGCCGCACGGGTGCACCCGGATAATTTCAACCCAGATGCAATACATCGAATATGTCGCAGGCATCTTGCAAACAACAATGATGCAGCAAATAGTTTGCTAGGAATGCATTTTTACAGGTGCCCTGGGACCCAACACCTTTAACACATAGCCTTCAAACAAATTCTAACAACATTCAATCAATCAAGCCTACAGAGGCTCCAAGCAAACTTCTAACATCTTCTAACCATTCCTAAATAGACCCAAACCAAACCCAAGAAAATAACTGAACCAACCGCACTGAAAAGATTGAAAAAAAACTAAATAGATTTCAGGCCAGCCCTAAAGAGAAACATTAAGCCGTCGATAAATAACCAGCCGACAAACCCCACGATTTTTTTGTGGCAGGCGTGCCATTTCGTGACATTCCAACATGTCCCGGCCAACCCGGAGGTTGCTCCATACTTACAATCATCATCCTCATCATCATCATCATCATGATCATCATCATATATCATCATATATCATCATATATCATCATTTATCATCATATATCATCATATATCATCATCATCATCATCATCATCATGATCATCATCATCAGTGCCAACTCATGTGGAATGGGGTAATACCATCAACTAATATGTCTTATCTTCAGAAGAGATCAACAAATCCACCACCCCTTGGACAAATATGTTGAGTAAGAAGTTACATCAACTTATCTTCATAAGGGATCAAAAATATCACCACTCCCTCCGACAACTATGGTAAATGTGGTAATAACATCAACTTATCCTCATAAGGGATCAGAAATCCTCCTCCCCCTGCCGCGAATATGCCGAACCTGATAATAGCATCAAGTTATCTTCAAAAGGGATGATGATGATGATGACGACGACGACGACGATGATGATGATGACGATGATGATGATGATGATGACGGTGATGATGGCGATGATGATCATGGATCACATTAAATATACAACTACATATTGAAAGTCCACCGACATGACATTTCAAACATACGCATCTCTGCCGTAATTCCGGCGCGGAGCAACGTCAGAGTTGCACCGAACATGTTTCATTCTGTGCCCCAAAGATCAGGTTAGGCAATTTCCTGCCTAATAGTTAATTCCTTATTTAGGTAATTTTTTAAGGCAAAAATGTAACCCAATTTTAAGGTAATTCGGCACGTGGGGTTGAAAGTTTGCGTGCAAACTTGCGAGGCGGGGCTGAAAGTTTGCATGCAAACTGCGAGACGAGGTTGAAAGTTTGGAAGCAAACTTGCGAGGGGAGGTTGAAAGTTTGCGCAAACTTGCGAGGTGAGGTTGAAAGTTTGCGCGAAAACTTGCGAGAGGGGTTGAAAGTTTGCAAATGTTTGCAAGCAAATTTGCGCCCTTGGACACGCACGCAAGCATTTGCAGGCAAATGGTGCATGGTGCAAGTTTACACTCAAACTTGCGAGGGGTTTAAAGTTTGCCTGCAAACTTGCGAGGGGAGGTTGGAAGTTTGCATGCAAACTTGCGAGGCGGGGTTGAAAGTTTGCGTGCAAACTTTCGTTGAAAGTTAGGTTAAAAAATTGTGAAGGCAAGAAAAAGTAACTAATTTAGGTAACGAAAAAATAAACTATATAATAGTTTTTTTTGGTCTAAGGTAGGAATTACCTTTTCGGCAGGAAATGGCCTAACCTGATCTATTGGGTGTGACATGCGCGTGCATGCGAATGCTTGCGGATAGTTGGGAACGGTTGCGGGCGGTTGCGAACGCACAAGCAACCTCGAGCGAACACGTCTCCACCCCCAGACCCCGAAAGTAAAACGAGAACCCTTCCCTACGCATTCGGGAAGAAAAAACTGCACCTGTTTCCTAGGGGCGTATCATTTCCTACGTAGGTCGAAAAATGGTTTAGAGACCGCCAACCCGGACACTTTAAGTTTTTACACAGTGTCGACGAATCAGCGTCGCTTTGGCAATGCACGCGTCGAGGCAGACTTGGAAGCAGTGCGGGAAATGGCGCACGGAACACAGAAGTTTTTTCCCTGTTTTGAAGATATTATATTCAAGTGCTTTGCTTCGCATAGATTCTGGTGGCATCTGGTAGCAAGGCGGCTTGCTTGGAGAGAACTACGTTCGTGGATGGTACAGGTTTGATACTTGAAAAGTTATGGTTGCGCTGAAGCACAGATTAAATGGCGGTTCGAGCTCGGTGCGCAGGTTTGGGGTTCTGACTCTTTTCCTTGCAGCCCACAAATTGAGCAGTTATATGTGGCTTGCTTGATCGCCTGAAACCCTTCACCTGCATAGGTCCATGTAGCTGAAGGTCGGGTTCAAACCTAAGAGTTCGGTAGTGCCAGGTTCTTGTGGCGGTTGGAAACTTGTTCTGGTAGGTGTGTTTTACACCATATTTATGCCCGAAAGCCCCTACGAAGGGTTCCTTCCAAAGCGCTGCTGCCCGTATACAGTTTCAAGGTCATCATCTGTCATCCTTTGCTGATATAAAGCTTCATCATCACCATGATCATGATCATGATCATCATCATCATCATCATTTTCTTTATCATCATGGTCTTCATCATCTTCATCTTCATCTTCATCCTCGCCCCCATCCTCACCATCACGACCATCCTTACCACCAACGTCACCAACTTCATCGCCGACCTTATCACCATACTCAACTGCAGAGGTGCGTAGATGTATGTGAAAGCATCTGCGCATCTTCAAATGCAAACATGCAGGTGCGGGAATGTATTTGGAGATGTTCACATGTCTACTACTGTAGCATTTGCAGGTGCACATATACAGGTGTATAGACGCAGGTGAAAGCATCTAAACATCTAGTATCTAGAAATGCTTTTTTGCAGGCGCATAGATCGACAACCTTATATATGCATGTATTTAGATCTAGGTGACAAAGCCTACGCATCTACAACTGCATTTTTGCAGGTGTGTAGATGCAGGTGCGTAGGTCTTCTAGAATACAATGGAATACACCTACATACTGTATCTCAATCCTTTTCAATACCGCCAAGTGTTTCCAAATAATTCCTCTGCAGAATCAAGACCCGCGAAAGCCCGACAGAATCATTCTGTTGTGCAGCCCTCAAGGGACAGTTATCCATGTGCAAGGAAAATGCGTCATTTTGTAGAAACACATTTTCAAGGTAGTCAAAGATAGCTGAAAATATGTGGGCCTGGTTTAGTAGCAGTTTTGGCTTTGGCCGGCATTAATGTACATAAGTTGTCCGCTTCTCATTATTTAAAGAAAATAGAGCCACCTCACACATCTGCAAATCGCTTGATCAATATGCTGCCCGCCTTTTTTCCTTTTTTTGGTGCGCTCTTGGTTTGCTGCTCTGACTTAACCCGGCTAAACTCCCCACAATAAACCATTTAGATGGATTATATTTGATTCCGCTTGGTTCTAAATTTGATCCCCCCCAAATCAGAAAGAGTTCTGGGGTTCGTCTATAGTGGACTTGTGAAAATGGACGGCTCGCTGGTGGCGGGAACAGGTTGGCTGTTAACCCTTGGTGTATTCAACTCTCAAAAAACCAGTACCATACGAAACCAAGAGAAAATTTAAAGCCATGCAAGCCAATTAAGGCAAGTCAAAGCCAATGTTTTGGTATGGTTTTGGTTTTTCATAGTGGTTTTGTTTGGTGTGTTGGGTGCTTTACTAGCTTTCAGCACCAGAATACGTCCCCACAAAATCAAACACATTGGCCAAGGGCCGCTCAAGACATTGGCAAAAGGGCGTTGGCAAGCTTCTATAAAGTCAGAGACGTGGCCCAGGGCCACTTAAGAGCCTTTACAAGAGCCGCTACAAATCAGAAACATGGTCCAAGGGGCCGCCATGGCCGCTGCAAAACCTGAACATAGCGCCATTCAGGTTTACCGGATGCTTTGAGGGTTGTTGAAAGAGTTCTGTGGATTGGTTTGTGGCGGGCTTGCGAAAATTCATGGCCCTCTGCTGATACCCTTAAAGTCTTAACGCTTGTTCTGGTTTAGGGTCCTATTCCGCTCTAAGGATACCAGTACCATACGAAACCAATAAAGATATTAATTATTACAACAATGCAAGCCAATGAAGGCAAGATTTGGGTGTTTCATGGTGGTTTTGTTTTGGTGCTTTTGATATTTTACGTGCCTTCATGACCAAAATATGTCCCCATAAAATCAGACACATTGGCCAAGGGCCATTCAAGACATGGGCAAAAGGGCATTGAAGAGCTTTTTTAAAGTCAGAGACTCCGGCCCAGGGCCACTTAAGAGCCTTTACAAGAGCCGCTAAAAATCAGAAACGTGGGTGACAGGCTGCCAAATTTGAACATAATCAAAATGCCCCTCACCCTTCAGGTTTAGGCAGTGGGAGGTGGAGCTGAGCTTCGATAGTGTAGAGGCAGTGCCGGCGCGAAATTGATCCCGACTAGGGCTTCAAGAAATTGCCAAAAACTAAAAAAAGAGGCCAGTCCCAATCAGTGCCCAACCCATTTGAATTTGTAGAGGCAAGTTTCTTGTTTCAGATGTGGTTCCATGTTTCTTTGAGACGAACCTTTCAGCTTCTACAAACTTTTTGGAGGGCACAAACCGGCGCCAACATCCGTAAAGTCAGACTAGTTGGGGTTGTCATCACGTAGCGGGCTTTGTTTGTGTCAAAATGAAGGACAACCATTGAAATGGCTCTGTCAACAGCTGTAATTTTGTAGGGAATGCAGGGCCCAATCTGAGTTGCATTTTGTAGTTCTCCGTAGCTCTCCCCGGCTTTAATTTGCATTCTCTACATGTATCTACCCAATCACAAGTGCCAACCCCAGAACCTAATTGGAAAATCTCGAAATCTATTCCACGCGGGTGATTTATATGGGACCATCGGAAATCATTCGGTTCACATGAATGCTCATATTCCAGACCGCATTTCTCAAGAAAAGCCCGCAAAATGTGAAACGCGGGTTGAAATTTTAGAAGTACATCTGTAGGCACCCGCCAATCTCTACAATACAAACACAAGCGGGCTGAAGTCTTTCGACGGACACCCCCAAAGACTTCCCTCCATAGAATCACATTCCTGAAGGTGCCCCAGCATATACCTAATCAGGGAACGCAAGCGCATGGTTTGTGTGGGTCAATGGCACTCTTCATTTTGTAAGCTCTGTTTGGGCTAACCTATTGAATCTTTTGATATTTTTTGATCCTTACACGCGGAATGTGCAGAATTTTGCGCGCTGTACTGTTCAATCGACTTTTGTGTTTGTGGCCCCCGGGAACCTTGCTCTACAAAAAGGATTTTTGTATTGTTAGGAGCTTCTTTTTTCCAGGCAACAAATCTGCCTAAATTTCTGCTCATGCCAGGCCCGGCATTTTGTAGAGGCAATTTGTGCCTAGGCATGTCTAAAGTGAAGTCGTTGGGCCTTCTGATTTTGTAGTTAGAGGGAATTTTTATCTGCCGCAGAAGCATGTTGTAGGGGCTTGGCACTGGCCAAAATGGGAACCTGCAACCCCTTCAATAAACGGGGCGGTCCTTCCAAATATATGCATCCCTTCACACGAAACGCGCGTTGGGCGTCAAAAAGTGCGATGAAATTTGGATCCGGTCTGTGCTGATTGAACCATGCTTCCCGCGCGAAACGCGGTTCGATCATTCAACATTGAAGTAGAAATCCAGTTTTCTTTTGCCGATTGTAGGCCTGCCCCGGCGGAAAAGCGCATCACTCGTGCAAAAATGAGTCGAAATTGCAATGCCGAACTTGTGTCGGAAGCTTCTGTGTGTAAAGTGTAAAAACATATGTGTCAAAAAACGGGTGTGTAAAGGCACATGCATGTTCCAGCTGTGGAAAATAGTACAAACATCTGCTGCGTGTTGATTTTTTTCCGCGCGAGAAGTTCCTATATGCCCCAAAATCTCATGTGTACAAACATGTGTGTAAAAGGACTTATGATCGTGGGGTTGTCTGATCCGCTGATCCGCTGGACCGTTGATCCGCTGATCCGCTGATCCGCTGGGTCCGCTGGTCCGCTGATTCGCTGATCCGCTGGTCCGCTGGTCCGCTGATCCGCTGATCCGCTGGTCCGCTGGTCCGCTGATCCGCTGGTCCGCTGGTCCGCTGATC
>Ga0126342_10018841_pt1 | contig 11795 bp, 13 predicted proteins | sample Cyp1metagenome_FD_92528 | JGI IMG/M metagenome (GOLD analysis project Ga0126342, IMG submission 92528) | Coral microbial communities from Lord Howe Island, Old Settlement Bay, Australia - Cyphastrea 1 metagenome | ecosystem: Host-associated > Invertebrates > Cnidaria > Coral ... | reverse complement strand
CTCCCCTTTTTTTTTGGAAAGCTGGGCAGTCAAAGTCTTGAGCCATTTTGAGCCAAAGTGTTCTTGAGCCAAATGTGTTTTGCAATCATGGGTTGGCAGATACATGGGAATGGCTGCTGCTCTCGCCGTGGGATCCAAAGTTAGATAACTTCAGGATCGGAGAACACACGTTTTCCGAAGGTGCAGGTGGTCTAAAACCAAAAACGGTCTATCGGTCTACATTTAACATCGGCAAGAAGAACTTAATAGCGTATGGCAAAGTACGTTGCAAAAAAAGAATATATAGTATAGTAGTAAGTCCAAGAAAATATCTTGAAAGGCGGGCAGTCAAGAACATTATTAACCCCCCCCAATCCCCCCCAAGAAACAAGAATGCAAAAATCAAGAGTTTTTTGCAAGTTACAAGAAGAAATTAATAGCGTGTGGCAAAAAACGTTGCAAAAAAAGAGTGCACAGTGGAGCAACAAGTCCAAAAAAATATTTTAAAAGGCGGGCAAAGAAAAACATTATTAGCCCCCCCCCCAATCCGCCCCAAAATACAAAAATGCAAAAATCAAGAGTGTCTTGTAAATTACAAGAAAAAATTAATAGCGTATAGCAAGGTACGTTGCAAAAGAAGAATACATAGTGTAGCAGTAAGTCAAGAATATTATAAGTTCCGTCCCAAAACCCCCCAAAACCACCAAAAAACCCACGGCCGTCTATAAGCCGTAATCCAACTACCGATTAAATTAAATTTTAATTTAGATACTCTATGACCCATAATCTAGGTCCTAAAACCCCAATTCAATTACAAAAGTTATATAATCGCATATTTTTTCCGGAAATATTTTAAAAAATAATTTTTATTTTATTTTTTCCAAAACGGTACAAAAATAAACATAATTTCGCAATACTTTTCTTCTTCAATTTTCACTGATGTTGCTTGCAACATCTCCTTTGCCTGGCGGTTTGGTAATTGTCAAAAGACTTGCTGCCTACGAAAATTTATTCAAGACAAATAACATATATCCCTGAAGCCTGAATTTCTTTTCTCATGATGATGTGGCAAATTAAAGAGGCATCCTTGTCCATAGAAAGAATTACAATTAACTTGAGAATTCGAAATCGGGCAGCGTTGGGCGCTTGCAGGGTTTGAGCGCAATTCATCGATTTCTCAAATCCATTTAGCGGCAAGTAGCAGCGGCTGAGGCTCAAACGTTCATGTGCCAAGGCCTTGGACCTAGAGAATTTTTGGAAAGTGGTGAAGTCGAAAAGATAAAACCAATAACTATGGTTTCAGCATGGACATCACTGTTGTTTCAAGGCCCCGGCTGAATGGTGATATTCTCCAAGATTTCACCACCTTGGAAAATCTGGCAAACTTTGGGTTTCCCTGGCTTGCTCCTCAATCCTCATGTGATACAAAATGGCACATCATCTTTTGAGGTATTACAAAATAATGGAGAAGCGGGAAATGCATGGAAGAAAGATCGCTACCCATATGCTGAAATCTGCTGGCCCCAAAAGATTGTATCAAATTCTGGCATCGTGATTGAACTTGCGCTTTTCATGCTCCTGCTATGAAAGGGGCCATGTAGCCACATCAAAAATGGCGGGGGCGGGCAGCCTCGAAGCAAGAATCGTTCCAGAGGACCGAGGCCAGGCTCCTGCGTGGCGAAGGGCTGCAAAACCATTAGGCGGCACGCTGATAGATAATCTACATAATAGGAAATTTCAAGCCAACCTCAAAATACTCATGTCCTCGTTCAGGTCTGCATCAAAATGCAATCCTGCACAGTCGTAGAAAATCATGCAAAGCTGAAATCGTCCAAATCAAGCGTGCTGTAAGGACCGAAGGTGTACTTTGTCAGGCATGGTGAGGGCACTTGCTTGACATGAAAATGCAAGGCTAGGCTTCTTAAAACATTTTATGAGCATTCCGAGGCCAGGCAAGACATGTGGAGCATGATCTAGACCAATACCTGACTGCCTGGATTTAAGCATGTCAACGGAAGATGGCAAAGGCTTGTAGAGAAAGCTACATAACGCGGAAATCTTTACATACCTCATGCTTGGCTGGCAAACATTTGCGGTCCACACAAACACTTGGGGCCCATGAAAAGTCACTCCGATTCGATACTGTTGACCGAGTTCCCGGCCCTTGTCACCATCCCCAATGCAAGCATGCGGACATAAGGGATCCCCAACAAGAAGCCCAGTACACTAACACCTTTCGCAGCCAGCAAACGGAACCCAACAAATTTCCAGCTGTATTGATGCTCCTGCGGCGTTCCCCATAGCAACATTTTATGGGAAACCGCACGTGGCTCCCTTGTCCTCTGCGCAATGGCGAAGGGGATAAAGAGGATGATGGGGTGGAAGAAGAAGAGGTATCTGGCCTTGCAGCATGTGGCTATGAGAGGCAAGGCTCACAAAGTTTGGCTGAGCAACCCGTGCTGCACCTGGTGTCCTTCTTGGCCAAGAGAGGAATGGACACCTGAGAGTAATCTGTGGCACGTTAAAACAAGCGGGCTTGCAGAAATACAAACTAGATGACAGCGTGGCCCGAAAGGAAAGCAGGAGATAAGCATCCAAGTGTCTTGGAAACAGACGCAATGGCTCCTTCTGCAAAAAAATTGGGAGATAGGACGTGATGAAGTGGTGCTGTTGAAGATGATGAAGTTGATGATGATGATGATGATGATGGTGATGATGATGACGACGATGAGGATGAGGATGAGGATGAGGACGAGGACGAGGACGAGGATGGTGATGGTGATTATGATGATGATGATGCTGATGGTGATGATTGATCATGATTGATCATGATGCCGGGTGCTTAGATGCTACTGAGAAATGGCAAAGAAATGGCCAGCAATGCTTAGATATGTTACTTGGACAGGTTAGTTGGAAAAATACTTGAGCTTCAACAGGAATTCTTCCACTGCATCCGACAGACTCTCACTTCTGCAAGCTGTAAGCGGCAATTTGGTAACAATACAACATCACTAGAAGCTTTTGCACGGAGATGCTTTACACAAACAAACCTTTCACGAGGCCTTGACAACTAGGTCCTTTTACGCGCACACACACGTGCACAGACCTCGCTCTTATACAGGGAACCTTTGTGCGCACAGATGCCCCTACATACAGGACAGCTTTTGCATACAGAAGCTTTTATGCCAAGGTGCCTTCACATACCAAGAAGCTTGGACGCGCAGATGCTTTTGCACAAAGACATTGCTTACGCACAGATGCTTTTAATCAGAGAAAGTTTTAACACAGAAGCTTTTACACACAGGTGCTTTGATACAGAGAAGGCTTTTACACACAGACGCTTTTACACCAAGGTGCCTTAACGCGCAGAATATTTCATACACAAACGCTTTCAGGCACACGCGCTTTTAGTCAAAGAAAAACTATACACAAAAGCTATTACAACGAGAAAGCTCCTACACAGGAAAGCTTTTACGCACACACACACACAGGAGCATTTACGCACAGAAGCTTCCGGCACGGGCTCGGCACAAGGGTATAGAAAATCCAAAAGGTTCGAGTCGCGGAAGTGTTTTCCTACAGATCAGAGATGTGTGGGAGTTTTCTAAAAGTTCGAGCTGCGTAGGTGTGTTTTAGCAGACGTATGCACCTGCATCTATACACCTGCAATTTTTACAGTTGTAGCTGCGTAAAAGTGCTATCGCCTGCATCTGTACGCCGCATATTTACAGCTGTAGATGTGTAGAGCGTTCTTCACATGCGGCTATGCGTGTGAGTTTTAAAAAATATTTGGAAATGTGCAGGCGTCTTCCACCTGCAGAGATGTTGTAGCCGAAGAGGATTGATGAAGAATATGATGACGATGATGAAGATGATTATGAAAACCAATGAGAACGAGAATGTGAATGAGACTGAGAATGATGATGAGATCAACGATGATGAGGAAGAAGAAGATGATAATGACCACGACACGTCGACGATGAAGGCGACGATGATGATGATGATGATGATGATGATGCCGGTGGTGATGAGGATGAAGATGGTAATTAGAATGGTGATGTATGGTGATGTGTGTTGGCAGCCGCTCTTTGGAACCCGTTGCAGGTGCATTCGCGAACAAAAGAATCGAAAGCAAGAGGTGGTTGGTTCTTCACGTGTTGTTCTGTCCGTCTGTCTGAATTTTTTGTTCTCTGACTTGGCTCTTGTGCTCGCCCTGTAAAGCTTTGCTTGTGGGCCCCCCAAATGCCTGATGACGGGATCCCGTACTGTCTCAACACGGGTTATGCGTGGAGCCTCCTCGATCTGGACCTGCCGTTGACGCGGCTCAATCGGCAATTTGTTTAAGGAATGCTGCCCGTTGAAAATAATCTTGCGTGATAATTTGCAAGCGCTGGCCGTTGGGTGGCTGACGGGTTGCAACATGTTGCACAGGCGTGTATTAGAGACCTCGCCCCGATTGATCATCAAACAACGTACAAGATGTGCACGAAGGTGAATAACCATATTTCTCCTTTGCAACATGCGTACCTGTCCTGGGTCAGCTGTCAGGTCGGCAATCAGCAAAATCTTGGGCAATAGAGGGCCGGAACGGCAGATCTTCACCAAATAAAACGTCACATGGTAACGATGTGGTCAACTAACTGTATTGATAGACCCGGAAGCCAATACTCAATAGGCAACGTCTTGTCCCACAAAAAGGGAGCTTTACCATTTAAGGCTGTCAGGGTTTGCATGTGAGGTGCGAAGCTGTCAAGCAATCATGGCACCGGACACTGACCTGATGCAGTTGAATTTATCTATGGCTCGGCCTGTGGACGCTCGTTGGGGGCTGCTGCTGCTGCTGCTGCTGCCTGACGGCAACACTGGAGGATTGAACAAGGACCAAGCAGTTACATGGATGGCTGGAATGAATGCCTGGCACATTGTAACCTAGACTGTGACATCTTCAGGTCCAGGCAAGCAGTGTGTGTAAACAATCTGAAGACATGCAAAACTAGATGACGGATGGCCCGAGAGCGCAGAGGAGCAAGTTACTCAGCTGTTAGTATCAAGATAATGTTGTAAGTACATGAAAGATAAGTACATTAGTATCAAGATGATCACCAAAAAGAAGAAAGAGACGATATGTCAAGATTCTAAGATGAAACCCGAAGACGCATAGAAAGACTTTTGCACGCAGACGCTTTTGCCCTACGCGCACACGCTTTTACAGACAGACGCTTTCACACACGCAGATGCCTTTACACACAGACTCCTTTACACACAGACGCTTTTACACACAGATGCCTTTACACACAGACGCTTATTTTACACACAGACGCTTATTTTACACACAGACGCTTATTTTACACACAGACGCTTTTACACACAGACACTTTTTCACACAGATGCTTTTACACACAAACCCTTTTACACACAGACGCTTTTACACAAATGCCTTTACGCACGAATGCTTTTTTACACACACACACTCTTACACACAGACACTTTTACACACAGAGGCTTTTACACAAAGACGCTTTTACACGCAGATGCCTTTACAAACAGGCTCCTTTGCACACAGACACTTTTACACACAGATGCTTTTACACACAGATGCCTTTACACACAGAGGCCTTTAAACACAGAGGCTTTTACACAAAGACGCTTTTACACGCAGAGGCTTTTAAACAAAGACGCTTTTACACGCAGAGGCTTTTACACAAAGACGCTTTTACACGCAGATGCTTTTATGCCTTTACACACAGGCTCCTTTGCACACAGACACTTTTACACACAGACACTCTTACACACAGACGCTTTTAGACACAGAGGCTTTTACACAAAGACGCTTTTACACGCAGAGGCTTTTACACAAAGACGCTTTTACACGCAGATGCCTTTACACACAGGCTCCTTTGCACACAGACACTTTTACACACAGACGCTTTTACACACAGACACTCTTACACACAGACGCTTTTACACACAGAGGCTTTTACACGCAGAGGCTTTTACACACAGACGCTTTTAGACACATGCTCCTTGACACGCAGAGACCTCACACAGGGCGAGAGAAGGCGAGAATCCAGAACCTGCACGGGAACCTGCTTGTGGCACAGTCCTGCCGCAGCATAGCCACACACTTTCCCCAGTTTTCTACTAGCAAACTGCCCTATTATGCTGGGGAACCCGCTTCGAGACGTAACCCGCCGCAGCATAATAACATAGTTTGATCACATGTCTACTATCAAAATCATTTATATGCTGCAAACCCGCGGACGCAGCGTAAACGCACAAGAAAATCATGCATTATGCTTGCGAAACACGTTTCAGGACAGAAAAAAAAAGAATCAAAACATCACATTATGCTCGCAAAAGCAACAACTCAAAATCGCAAATTTTCCGCAGTTTTTTCACGATCCAACGTTATTTCGTGCGTAACTGTCGCGTTTTCGTGATCGCTCGTGGCCATCGCCCCGCCCCGCCTTAAGAGAGAAGAGAAATTAGCAGAAGATAGAAGAAATAGAGAGAGAGAGAGAAGATGTAAGATCAGCAGACGCAAGATCTGAAGATGTAAGGTCAGCAGACGTAAAATCTGAAGATGTAAAATCAGCTGACGCAAGATGTGAAGATGTAAAATCAGCTGACGCAAGATGTGAAGATGTAAAATCAGCTGACGCAAGATGTGAAGATGTAAGATCAGCTGACGTAAGATATGAAGATGTAAGATCAGCTGACGTAAGATTTGAAGATGTATTATCTCAGCTCCTTTTTCTAGAAGAACCCTATGCTCAGGCGCTCTCGGGAAAAACTTACACGGATTATTGTGGCTCTACAGTTTCCGGTGCTTGCTTCTTCTGCGGCATCCAGCTAAGCCAGGAACCTGCATGATTAGGGCTTGCAACCCTTGCATTTGAATTAATTTGGTGTCACAACTGTCACAATCTGTTCATTGGCAGGTCCATCATGGTTCTTTTTTTTATTTATATTTGTCCACCTTCAAACAATCAGTGCTCGTGATACATGTGGGATCGCAAGGGCGATGCCATGCTATACCTGCTGGGATGTTCTTTCTGTCTAGGAACATTTAGGATCATGCATGACAGGCTCACTTCCCAACAAGCAACTTCAAGTCGCACAGTTTAAGCCTAGCGCCTTCTGCACAGCATGGAGACACCAAGAAATTTCACATAATGTGGCGCTAAACCTGAACGAAGGAGAAGAAAGAATGTAGTTGCGTGGGGCCAGCCACATCAGCGGCACGCCCGAATCCATACTTTATGATTAGCCTATACCCGTTTGAGGCCAAAACCTTGAAACTTCTTGATATTGGAGGGGTGTGTGACACTCATGTCCTGACTGCACGCAACGAAGCTGTGGGCGTGAATCCGAAGGTTTCCTGCACCTTTAAATAAATAAATAAACATATAGATATAACTATATATATATATATATGTAAAAAACACACACACACATATATATATATATATATATACATATATAGAATGTAGTCTTGCTCCTGGGCATGTATAAGTTGTAGCTGGGGGGCACATATATTTTGTCGCCGTCGCTTCAAATTTTTAATGTCTACCGTGATGTATATTCTATATATATATATATTAATATATGTATATATGTATGTTTTTCTTCATTATGGTTTCATCTTTCCATTTGTTTGGTGTTGTTGTTTTGCACGTCTGATGCATTCCAGCGTCCCAAGTCGAAACGTCGGTCTGAGCAAAAGTGTGTGTGTGCGGATGACATGGCACTGTCCAATATGAAGTGTCCAAAATTAAGACCTTCTGGCAGCTATTTCACCTGAACAATTGCACTCTGAGGGCCTCAAAGCCGCTAAGAGCTTCATGCAAAGAAGGCATCGCAGGTTTTGGCGGCGCCTGGCTGCAAACAGGGATGTCCAAAACCCGAAAACCATGCCCATTGCGCAAGTGTCAAATTATCAATAAAAGGACCTTCATGCGCATCAAAAAATCTGCACGTGGTTGGAAACTTGCTCTGGCGCTGCCGCCAACACGGAATCCCATGCGCCCCACACAGCACTGCGTCTGCCCTGTAACGTACACCAAGCCCGCCTCAACATTGTTTTCAATCTCGCAAGCCGCTTCAAGTAAGGCCATGGGGTCCTAAGTTTCAAGGGTGGGGCTGCGGCAGTCTTGAGAATGGCAGAATCGTTGAGGCTGGCCATTGCCCCAAAAGCTGGCTGGGACATCCTTCTTGATTTGGAAGCTCAAGGTCACGAAAACGAAGATTGGATACCCAGCAGATTCATTCTCAGCTGGTTTATATTCAAGCAATCGACAGCAAACGGTTGAGCTACATAGTTGAATACTGCCTTTCTGTTGAGGATACGCATCACGAACTGGGTGATTCTTCATCCATCTGGGAAAATCATTGAACTAAACGGAAGAGTTTCCAGCAAGCCAAGTTGGATTCACAGCTAAATTTGATGTTCCCAGCACTTGGCCCTCTATTATACGACGACCCTCGAACGACCCACGCTGCTCCAAGGGGCAACTCCAGCCTTGGCTAAGCGGGCTCCAACCGCCGGGGAGAGACCTGTGGCACAGGCTTGGACACCTCGAAAGGTTGGTTAAAGATTTGTTTGCTTCAGGAATCTTGGAAAACATGCAACAAAATAGCGCCATAGAGCTTGAAAGTATTTAGGTCCTTCCGTTTTCGAGTTGGAGAACAGTGGAGCCAGGTGCAGTCGAAAGACTTCGGGCTGGGCTCTTTCGAGAGCGATCCTGGAGGTTGTCTGTTGAAAATGGGATACACATGGGATCTGAATCAGACCGTAGCTGGTTTCAGCCCTGAAACGGGGGATCTCATGGAAATTTGACCAGCTAGAACTGGCTTGTTGACGAGCCAGAATCAAGATTTGACCAGAAAATAGGATCTCAAGAGTTCACTGGTGGGGACCCCTATTGATAAACCAGGGGTTAGTCACCTCATCCACAACTGCTGAATGTAGTGTGGTGTGGTGTAGTTGTAGATGTAGCTGTAGTTGTAGTGTAGTGTAGATGGTGGTTGTAGTAGTTGTAGTTGTAGTTGCCATTGTAGTGTTGTTGAAGTTGGAAGTTGTAGATGTCGTTGTGCTTGTAGCTGTAGCCATAGTGTAGTTGAAGTTGAATTTGTAGTCGTTGTAGTTGTAGCTGTAGCTGTAGTGGTAGCTGAAGTTGTAGTTGCAGTTCAAGTTGAAGTTGAAGTTGTAGTGTAGCGGTAGTGGTAGGGGTAGTGGTAGTTGTAGTATAGTGGTAGTGGTAGTGGTAGTTGCAGTGTAGTTGAAGTTGAAGTTGTAGTGCTAGCTGTAGTGTAGTTGTAGTGGTAGTTGCAATCGTAGCTTAACTGAAATTGTAGCTGCAGTTCAAGTTGAAGTTGTAGTTGTAGTGATAGTTGTAGTGTAGCGTAGTGTAGTTGTAGTTGTCTATCTATCTGCAAGCTTGAAACGAAGCTATTCTGCAAGACTTCCTGCAAAAATGGAAAGTTGAATGCAGAGCTGTCGGCCTCGTACCACTGCGTTTTGCAATTTTTTCATTCCATATGTCTAAAGTACTGCGCCGACCATGAAAAAGTGAGGTTAGGTTATACGAAGTGCTGCACCTGCCATGCAAAATTATCTTAGCAAACCCGGACCTGACTCCTGTGTCTCTTGTACTGCGTCTGCCACGCGAAATATATCTTCGCAGATCCTCTTCAAATGTCCAACGCATGCCAGCGTTTTTGAAACTGCTACAAAACCCTCACATATTGCTCACTTTTGGGAGGTGCAAAATCCCTTGCGCTTGCCACGCAAAACCATATCCGAACTTCAAAAAGTGGTCCGAAACCCTTCGACATGTGCTTCGCGCCACAACGGCGTGCAATTTTTCTCGAATGCGTAGCAAGGGTTCCCGTTTCACTCTGGGGGTCTGGGGGTTAAGGGTGTGTTGCCCAACCGTTCGCAACCGTCCGGAAGTGTCCGTGTGAAGGCCGTATGGCCGTGCCTATGGCGAGTTCTGCAACAGGGGTCACTTTTGGAAGTTTTGAGCGTCGCGTAGCTTGTTTCGCGTGGCAGGCGTGGCACTTCGTGGCACTTCGTGGCACTTCGTGACATTCAGACGTGTTTTGTAACGTGTCGAAAGTCGTTTTGTGTGGCAGGCGCAATGGCGATGTTTTCAGAAGATGCGCTGCAGTTTTCGTGGCAGGCGCAACACTTTGGACGTGTCCATCGTCATTTTGCGTGGCCGGCGCAGCACTTTAGACGTGCGGTGTTGCGTGTTTTTTGCGAATCGCATTGTCAGGGCTGCGTCAAGTGGCGACAACGTGCAAATTCCGTGGCAGGCATGGCATTTTGTGAGACATGCTGAAAACTTGACGGACGCCTCGCACGAAACATCGCTTTTGATGTAGTCAATTTTGAAGTTCATAAGAAAACTCGTAGGAAAACGTCGATTTCGAAGCTGCAACGTGAGAAAATTGGGGGATGTCTCGCACGAAATGCTCGTTTTGATGCTCCAACATGTATCGTCTCGAGTCTCTGGTTTTCCTGTGGCCTCGCCGTGTCTATGGAGGAAGCTGCAAAACCTATCCTGTTTCAAGGTGCCAAAACAAGTTGTAACGTGGTTTTGCGTGGCAGGCGTGGCACTTTGTGACATTCAAACCTGTTTGATAACATGTCGAAAGTCGTTTTGTGTGGCATGCACAATACTTTTGCGTCCTTTTCAGAAGATGAGTTGCAGTTTTCCAGCACTTCAGACGTGTCGCATTGCCTGCTCTTCACTGCACACTCCACACTCCACACTTTACACTCCATACTCTACACTTTGCACACCACACCTTACATTCCACACTATACACTCTACTCTCCACACTTTACACTCTACACTTTGGATCCTACACTCCACACTCCACACTCCACACAATACACTCCACACTCTACACTTTACACTCTACACTTTACAGTGCGCACTCCACACTTTACACTCCACACTTTACACTTTAAACTCTACACTCCACAATTTACACTCCACACTTTACACTCCACACCTAACACTTGACACTTTACACTCCACACTGTACACCCCACACTCTACACACGACACTCCCCACTCCCCACTTTACACTCCACACTTTACACTTTAAACTCCTCACTCCACACTCTACACTTTACACTCCACACTTTAGACTCCACACTTTACACTCCACACTCTACACTTTACACTCCTCACTCCACACTTTACACTGCACACTCCACACTTTACACTCCACACTCCACACTTTACACTCCTCACTTTTCACTCCACACTTTACACTCTACACTCCACACTTTGCACTCCACCCTCTTCCGCATTCCACAGTCTGCAGTGCACTGGTACAGTAACAGGGAAACATGTAGACTGTTCAAATCACTTGCTTCACAAAAGTGTTCTACATGACTGCATTCGGGTTCGTGGGCTGCATCTTGTTCATGTCTCATCTGGCCAGATGGCTCCGCACCCGCCGCTTTAGCGAGCCTACTTTTCGACCCTTTGGAGCCACAAAACATTCGAAAAACACAGTGATCCGCGACTTTTCTGACTCTTTCTCGTCTCTGATCTTCTTCCTTCACACTTTCTCTTCTCTGATTCTTCCCACATCTGCTTTTTCATCTGTCCATTTTGTCGGAAGTTTCACTTCTCAACTTTCTTCGATAATAATATATATGTATTCGAAGTAAGTTTAGAAGTCAAACTTCCGACAATATGGACAGATGAAAAGCAGAGCAGGGCAGAGGCAGAGAGAAGAGAAAGATTAGAAGAGAGAAGAGTAGAAGAGAAAGAGTCAGAAGAAAGAAGATG
>Ga0126342_10018840_pt1 | contig 11795 bp, 10 predicted proteins | sample Cyp1metagenome_FD_92528 | JGI IMG/M metagenome (GOLD analysis project Ga0126342, IMG submission 92528) | Coral microbial communities from Lord Howe Island, Old Settlement Bay, Australia - Cyphastrea 1 metagenome | ecosystem: Host-associated > Invertebrates > Cnidaria > Coral ... | reverse complement strand
TCCGGCAGTGCCCACTGCGATCTGGAAGTCGCGGTTGAGGTCCGGCAGTGCCCACTGGGATCTGGAGCTCGCGGTGGAGGTCCGGCAGTGCCCACTGGGATCTGGAGCTCGCAGTGGAGGACCGGCTGTGCCCACTGGGATCTGGACTGCAAAGGGGGGGCGGCGGGTGAGGAGGCGGAGGAGGCGGAGGTGGAGGCGGAGGAGGCGGAGGAGGAGGAGGAGAACAGCTCTGATAAAATCTAACAACCCTCACCTGGCAGGTGGGGAAAAAAAACATATTGTTACCTAGGTGTATATATATATATATATATTTGTGGGCATATTTACATTTCAAATATGCCATATCACAAATACATATGCCATTGTGGGGAACAAAAGCCAGGAAGAAAAACAAATGCTGCTAAGCCCATCAGCTCCATTCTTACCATCGAAGCTGAAGCACAAGAACTGTTCTTATTGGGACAAACTATTACTATTACTATTGCATATTACTACTATAGCGATTTTTATATTGGTATAGTACGGTATAGAATGATAAATTATTTACTACTATATCGATTTACTATTGCTATACCATCACTATTACTACTAATGATAACTGATATAATATCATGAATGGTTAAACAATAGCATCACTATTGATGTTTACTACCATCACTATTAATACCATATCTCTCATTGATAATACGATCACAACCATCGCAATGGTGAAAAACACCACAGCCGGCGCCTCGGAGGGATGTTGTGATCCCAAAATCCAGTGAGGCTACACCTCAGTCGCGGCAGGTCACCGGCTCAGTATAGGATATATTTACCATATATATCCATTTATAGTATACTTATAGTAAGTATAGAGATATTTACGAAAATATGAAGAAGAGGCAGAAGAGGCAGAAGTAGAATGGTTGGATAAGAAGAGGCAGCAAAGCTGGATGGGTGTTTAAGAACATTAATGTTTGAGAAAGTTTCATCAGCACTGGTGGTGAGGTGATCATATTGGCCAGGGAAAACTCGACTGGTCAAGGTGAGTTTAAGGATCCAAAAGGTACGCTTGATGATTAGATATACACCCAAATCAACATGTTTACCTTGCTATCCAGGTTCCCTTGAAAAGCACAATATACAGTGTATGTGTGTATGTATATATATAAACATATATACATAGTATGATTATATATGTATATATGTATATTATAATTATTCGGTTAACTACATTTATATACGGATTTAAAAACGCACGAGTAGGTATTTTAGACTACCTCCGGGAAGGTTTTCCTTGGCCCACCTGGCCATTTAAACATACGGAATCCAATTCATTTAAACATACGGCAACTACATTTAAACTCATTTAAATATACAAACTGGAATTTCATACTACCTCCTGGGCCTCGCGGTCTGGCCCGCCCTCCACATATTTAAATGCCGTCATATATGCAGGATATGGATATGCACAGAATCCGTCATCAGGGATGTTTTTTCCATCAGTGGAAGATTCTGACCAGCATCGCTACCTTGATGATGTGCCATGGTCAAATTACCTGGAGAAAAAACATGTGGCCACTGCTGATAATATGATCATCAACGGGATTCCCCAATTTTCACAGGTATATTAACTCAACCCCGACACATGCCATCACAAGCAGAATCAAGTCAAGGCTGTAGCCAAGGATGCGCCCAGTCGGTCAGCTGTTGCTTTAAGGGAGCGAAAAACGAGCTTTTCCCCATTCCTGTGAGTATCTCACCATCCGAGAACTTTACAGCTCGTTTCAGAGCGGTACACCAACAAGGATGAGAATCTGGGAAAAGATGTGAAATAAAAAAGGAGGAGAATCTGAAAGATTTGGCAAAGGCGGCCGGTCACCACCTCAATGATCTCGGTACAAGGCACGAGATGCACCTCTAAGTAGGTGTGTCTCCGATGGCGAGGGTTCGCAGTGTTGCCAAAGTCCCACATGAAGCCATGGATGTGGGTGTTCTTTACTTGTGGTTTCTGGATCAAGTATGCCAGCTCCCAAATACCTCACAGCAAGACATTGAAGGATAACAAAGTAAGGAATCTTGTTGTGCTCTTCGATGCAATCAGCAATGATAGATTCCAGTGTTTCAACATCTGCTGCAGTCTGGAATGAGCTTCAGCAGTGAGACTGTTGACATGCTCTCTCTCCCTTTTTTTAAGCGAAGATCTACACACTCGCAAGTTCTTTTCGATACCCTTCTCTCGAAGTTTCAAGACATCTTGTTCTCCATGTCCTGTTTCTCGATACAGCCGTAGCAATGGTACAAGGTGCCGCCCCCGCAGTCGTTGGTTTACAACCCCCAACTATTTACAAGGTGGGGGCCCCCAAACAATAGCTTAGTTCGTGTATAACTCCAATCACCATGATTTCTGATACTTTTAATTATATTGTTGATGGGGCTTATCAAATTTGATAAACCAAATTATAACTGGGGGGGCCCATATTGTAATTATACCCACAATCACCATACAGTAAATCCAAAAGGTGAGATAGTGAACTAAACCAATTTCGCAAAGAGACTGGGACACCACCTTGTACTAAAATACACCCAAGAGTTTACCATTAAAACCCATGTCCCCAGAAAAATCAACATTTTAGCATGGTTAAACCACCATTTTGATCAATGTGCATGAATGACATGGCTGTAAATCTCAGAAAATTCCCGGAAATTTCCTTATATCAATCATCTATAGATCCCATATAAAACTCATGGAAATTGCCCTATAAATCATCTATCTTCACTATAAATCCCATATGATCCCTGACTGCTAACCCCAAGGGGGATCTCTTGGGATCCCCAAGGGGCCCTGGCAAATCGCACTCCAGGACCAGATTGATCCTGGCGAACTCAAAACGAAGACCTGATTGACCCCATCAACTCATGTTACAATTAGCATAAATCCTAAGATAGTTGGTAAATGTTGGTTCATGGGGTCAATGTTGGTAAATGTTGGTAAATGTTGGTAAATGTTGGTTAATGTTGGTTATATATAGCTAAGATAGTTCTACACATCATTTTTTGGTATATATACCCTTTGGTTATTTAACATAGCTATGAAAAATGCCCATTTATAGATGATTTATGATGATTTACCTATTAATAGCATGGTGGATCTTTCCATGGCTACGTTAGTCATAACAAAAGGGTATATAATCCTCCACATGAAGAGTTCCGTCAACTTCATCATTGCAAGGTGAGGCCCTAGCGTTTTACAAGTTGGCATTTCTGAATGGCAACTTGTTGAACTGTTGGATGGTGGCTGGGGGGATAGCACTACTGGTTATTTGTTACATAGCCATGGGAAATGGCCCATATAAATAGAGGTTTACCTATTAAAAATGGTGATTTTCCATGGCTATGTTAGTCATAACCAGATGGTATAACCCTACTGTGATTAATGGCTAGTTATCGAACTATAATGACTGCTTTTATCCAGTATAGCAACAATGTAGCTGCCAAGAGGTCTCCCAATTAAATAACCAGATGATAACTATGATATTATTGGGGTAAACCAACTTCTAACTGGGGAACCCTCACGTTGTATCTTCAAGTCCACGAGTGAATCATCAAGTTCCCATGAGTTTCACCGGTGAGAATGTTGAAAAAATGGATACATGGTGTTTACCCTCCAGTAACATAGACCCGTTGACCCTGAAAATGACCAGCTTATAGTGGAAACATGTGGAAACTAGTCTTCCAAGCCCTATCTGGCAGGGTCTATGTTAATTTACTGGAGGGTAATATTTGTTTGATACATGTTACCTTGAAATATGTTCGAACATCAATCACTGAAAACCAAAAAAAACGCAGATGGTTTGCTTGTCATCATTTTCGAACACCGAATTCATTTATCTCCCCATATTTCCTCGTTCATATAAGTAGGCTTTTAACTGTGTTAGTTTGAGCCATCACAAATACCCCTATCCCATCACACTGCACTGATCTGCACTGGTTGGTAAAAGGCTATCCCTATCATTCTAGAATGAAGGGTCACAACCGTCCCCGATTAACTGCTGAGTGTAACACCCTAAAATTAACAAGTCAACTAGTCAACCAATCAACCATCATGTTCAAGTATATCAACATGGTTGATGGTAAAAAAACACATTATATATTTGGTAGCAAAATCCCATTAACAGGTATATATCTTAAAATAGTTTCCTATGATGGGTTATAATCATCTCAAATAAATCGATTCGTGTAACCCCCAAAAAATAGCAAGTCAAAAAAGGTATTGTTAACCCCCAACCCCCCTGTTTGGTACCTTTAAAACACCATTTCAAGTTTGATTCTTAAACAATCCTTGCTTGGTAGTTGAATCCCATCAAAGGTATCTTAACTAGTTCTTTCTTCGTTCTTCGTCCCAACTTGCGGTTGTGCTGTTCTACTTAGTGGATTTGCATCTATAGTCACTACAACTACAGTAATTTTCAATGTTGTAAACGGGGTTACCCTCTGGTAAACGTTTACATAACTATGGAAAATCACCATGCTATTCATGGCTAAATCAACTATTTCTATGGCCATGTCCAATAGGTAAACTAACAAAAAACGATGGACAGTCACCACTTTAAGTTCGGTAAATCACCACTATTTCTATGGGCCATCTATACCATGGCTATGTTAATAATCAGAGGGTATCCATACAGACAGATATAGATATAGATATGGTTATTAATCACTCTTAACCATTATTATCCATTATTAACCAATAAAAGCCACTAACTGATGGGCTTCAGTTCAGGCCTGAGTTTGTTCTGCAGCTCCATCTTCTCTCTCCGCCGTTGCTCCAACAATCGCACCTGCAAAGCGCGCGATATTGTGGCGAGCTGGTGGTGAACACATGGTGATTTTAATGGGATAATCATAGGAAAACCATGGGAAAACCATAGGAAAATGGAGGTTTAGCCTCTGGTAATTTGTTACAGTTTGCGACATAGAAAATGACCATAGAAATAGTGGATTTTCCCATTGATAGCATGGTGGATCTTTCCATAGTTTTTTGTTAACGTTTACCAGAGGGTATGATTACCAACAGATTTTGGATATCAGCAATTTTCATGTATCATCTATTATCATCTCAGATCCAAAGTATGTATTTGGATATCACGATATCACCCAGTATTTGGATATCACCAATTTTGTGGAACATGAAATATACTGTATATATATACTGACAATGAAATAATGAACATATTTATATACATATGTGTTATGTGTAGAACAATATTTGGAAATCCCTAATTTTTAAAATCTTGGAGAGTGGTATCACAACCTACAATGGTCTATCCTGACCTGAAATCCGCCGCGCAAGCGGCAGTCCTGTTGTCATATTCAAGTATCCACTTTGGACAAATCCATATCACATTGCTGTATACTGGTCCATACTGGTATATATATATATACATATATATATTATATATAATATATATATATATATATATAATATATGTATATATATCTGGTTGGTGGTTTTAACCATCTTGAAAAATGATGGAGTTCGTCAATGGGAAGGATGACATCCCGTATATGAAATGGAAAATAAAACATGCTTGAAACCACCAACCAGATATAGATTGTTATAGATTCCATTATGTCCCATTACATTCCTCACTATGGTTGGTCCTATACCCCCACGGTTTGGTTGGCTTTATATGATGCTCTTTATCTCCTCTTTATATCCTCCATGTTCGCCGGTTGGACACCCCTTTCTGGTTGAATCTCTCGTCGAATCCCCAGAATCCCCATCACAATCAATCAAGGTCAAATCCGACACCCTTTCCATTAGATTGATCCCATAACTGGTAAATCACTGAATTTATTCATTGTTTGATAAATCATCGAATTTAAAAGAATGTTCACTCCATGTTTTTCATCATGTTGTTAGCTAAATCACCTACTAGATTCTTTGTTCATGTCTGATCCATATGTCTTTCTATCCTTATTTATCTGGTTGGTGATTTTAACCCCTCTGAAAATATTAGTCAGTTGGGTTTACTATTCCCAATAGATGGAACGTCATAAAATTCCATGGTTCCAAACCACCAACAAGATCATATTACATCACCATTAAGCAGTGAGCATAGATGTCCTTTGTCCTACTGGCTGGTTGATTAATAGAGGGGCAACCACCAACCAGTTATCGTTTTGTCAGGTAAAAAACCACCCATGGTTTCAGCCCAAAAAATCCATGGGAAATCCCGGATGGGAAAATCGACCGCCTCCGCAGTACAGCGCTCTACCATTCTTCGGTTCACCTGACGTCAGGCAATGGATTGGTGGGGAAAATCTACAGAAAACCCATGGGTTTTGATGTTTTTTTTACGGAAAATCATTGGATGTTTCCTGTAGAGTATAGAAAATTATCAGATTCGCCATTGGTTTTTCTAACATCAGACTAACCATGGGTTTTTAAACATATTACTGAAAATAATCTCAAATAATCATAGGGGTCTCCCATATTTTTTTTTCAAGCGGTTCTTCAAATGGATCTACATACCCTCTGGTATCATCAAACAGTCTGGCTGGGATATACCCTATAATTAAATGGAGGTTTTTAATAGCGGGAAAATTACCTATGAATGGGGAATGTTCAATCGCCATGTCTAAATACTGGAGGGCAATAAGTATCGTATGGTTGGGAAACTCTATTCCTAGCTCCAACTGTATCCTCCTGTATATTGACGGCTTAGCCAAGTGATCTCCGCAAAAAAAACATGTATAGCATGGCATAGGATGGACAGGGTGGTGTTAGATAAACCCCATTCACCATAGATATATATATATCTACCATAACTCCGAGTTAGCTTACTTATGCTATCATAAATCAACCGTATCAACTCTAAATCATTCTAAATCCCATTGTTTTTCCTTAACTCACCATGTTCTTTCAGCTTTCTTCGGGGCTGGCCACCTGGCAGATCCAGATCGATCCCAGATCGACTTCCACGGGTGCCTCCTTGGGATCTGGAACCTTCAAGACCTCTTCCGCGCAATCTTCGCGGATGTAGACCAACATGTACCTCTCGCACTGCTTTGTCCGGGAAAAATAGGGGTTTTGTTGGCTTAAGTTGATCATCTATTTATTTGGAAAATAGGCCGGTTTGGTATAAGTTCAGTCTGGTTTATCATCTACCAATTGGTTGCTGAACGGGGGAAACCTCTATTAATCAACCAGTGGGAAAAGGACATCTAAGAATCTATGGTACCTGGCACTTTGGCACCGCTCACTTCAACAGCTCAGCCCAGAAAAATCAACACAAGAGGTAGAAAAATGGTACTGTCCTGTTTACTCCATTTTTTTGGCAGCCCCCAAAAAGAGAGACGTGGGTCCAGTCCCTTAGAACTTGAAATAGTGAGGAATCAAAGAAAAGTGGATTATAATGGGTTATAAGATGTCATAAAGACTATATAATTATATCTATGCCATTCTATGCCCCCGTTTTGGAAGCCACATTTTTCAACGTTTTCTTCGAGCAGCCACAGCCCTTCTTTAGGGCTCCGTCCATGGCGGTCCATGGCGGCCCCCCGGGATGGCATGAGCCTTGAGTCCTTGTTCTTATCTCATTTCCGAAACCCCATACAGAGAAAGTTGGTAAATTCCACTAGCAAAAAATAGTGATAAATGCGCCACTTTTCTATTTCTTTTGGCAATTACCAAAAAGTGAATTCAAATAGGGTAAGTGGGGTTAGTCCAAGAATAAGTGGTTAGACAGTTCTCTCCCGCTTGCGATTCCTGAGGTGAACCACGTCTATCTTTAATTTCGGAAAGGTCAAACGTATGTCAAACGTGAACTCCAAAACTGAAACCATCTGAAACCTAAAATATGTGGGTTATGACCGGAACATGTTTGAGAATGTTTTGTACACATAAAAAGGATGGATTATGATGATGGATTTCTCGAACAACTCAGTATATATATACATACACCAACGTGCGCCTGTCTCAAACAAATTTGAACGACCCTCCAAAAGGGATCCCCACCAATACTGACACATCATTTGGCGAGTTAGTTACTTGATACGGTGATGGAAGCTGACAGCTATAAATAGCACCATGGCCCGGCAATGCTAGATTTAGAATGATTTAGATACTCACAGGTCAATGGCAGGGTTTCAATGCTGGTAAATGATCGCCTGCTTATTTTTTGGGAAAAGATGGCAATTCTGAGTTCTGGTCGCCGTGTATCAAAAAACAAAAAACTGCCCTGGCCATTTTGAAAATGATCAGCGACAGCTTTACCCGTGACGGTGGCGCGGATGACATGCATGCGCTACAGTCGCTTTGTGGATGCGCTGTACCCTTTCAAACTTAACCCTGGCGGTGCCTATGCTCTGTCGCTTGACATTTGTTTTGGTTCACTCAGCTGTCCCCCTAAGCACGTATCCACCCATTTCAAAGCGTCATTACCCTGAAAAATCACCCATGTTGTGTCTGAACGAGGGGGTATACCGATGACATGGCAATTTAGTGACATTATGCAAGCTAAGATCCCAACCTTTGACCCGTTTTTTGGTTGGATTTATTGCGGTCGCCCAACAAATAATATGGGACATACAGCAACACCTGGGGTTGATCATGGAATAAGCATGGGGAAGGGTCATAAACCAACATGAACTGGATCCCAATCCGCACGTCCCAAAGTATTGACACGTAATAAGGCCCTTGTATCACAAACATTCACAAACCCTACCACCAGGACAGATATCATGCACAGTGTCCCACTCAACACAACCCTCTCCGAACATCGCGCACGCGTTGTGGATGCGAGCACGTGTGGGCCATTGAAACTGCAGTGCGATGGCACCAGTGGGGCAGTAGGATAAACCTACAACATGATATGACATAAGTGACATACACTATAAAAATCCATGGCAAACCTCTAACAATTTTATCATATATATATAACTAAAACCTTGTGACTTAAGTCCTAGCATTCTGCTGAGATTGTTTGGTTTTCTGATTTTGTGATGTAAAATGATATATACATATTACATATACATATTACATATACATATTACATATACATATACATATACATATACATAATGTATACATATACATACACATATATATATATATATTGTGTAAAACCATGATGCCCTTGGGGAAAGCTAGGGAGGCTTTACCCTCGAAGTCTAGTCGACAAACATGGGGGTTCTGATGCGAGCTCAATCATAATGAGTTGTGAGTTGTGAGATTTGGCCCCTGACTTTCCCTTCCCAACTACCTGTCAAAAAGTACGAGCTGTTAGAAACTGGAAGATCTCAGAGTTCACAAAATAGCTGTGAGTTGGCACACCCCAACTGCGCAGCGTGCGCAGCATGCGCAGCATTCGCAGCATGCGCAGCATGCGCAGCATGCGCAGCTGTCAGGGAAGATCATACCACATAAAGCCACAGCGTTTCTGGAAAACCCAACGCTTAGATCTGATTTTCTAAGCACCGTCACAACAGTTGACTTAGCAGGCAACAATCAAGCTGCTTGGCGAAAATTGACCAGTGGATCTCCAGTGGATTTGGGGATACCTGATTTTCTCAACCCCGTGCTGCATGCGTGCATTACAGAGTATAGAATTCTATAGTTTGTATAATTATATATATATATATGCATATCTATAGAATCATTAAATTATGTATACATGCATATATGTATAATATGCATAGATATGCATAGATTAATGTACCTTCAGCCTCCAAAACCTTCTTCTTTTGGTCGTGACAAAAACAACAGGTTTTTGCTGGAAAAAAACAGGTGTTCATGAAATGGCAAAAAATTGCCCATCTGTGAGAATATGGGCCAACCCCTCTCCAAGTTCAAAATTACGGACGGAAGTGCCTGAATTTGGCTATCTTCTTTCTTAAAGGTGACTTGGAGCTATATAAACTCTTAAAGCTACAAATTCAGGCCCCGATGTCTTGAGTGGGAAATGTGAAGATTTCCGGCAGTCTGACAACGGCCAGTCCATGATCTTCTGGATCTGCGGCAAGACTTCACCTTCATCTAGTAGGAGTGGACCGAGGCTGGGAGTCGATCCGATTCCCAGCCGATGCCGGCACGAAGATACGAAATTGCATACAAATTCTGCATCTTGCCAAACATCTGTGAAATCCATGATTGATGAAAGGTGGTGCCCCAGTTCGGAATCGCTAAGTTGGTGCGTTCATAACTCCAATTTCACTATGGTTTATGGTAGATATGTCTATGATTACTATGCTTATAAACCAACGTTCACATAACTGGGGTGGCACTCGTGGGCCGATCTTTGACACACAACCTGGTTGAAAACATGAGACATCATGAGACCTGCACGATTCGGAGTCCTGCACGATTCGGATGGGAGATCCCAAGAGCATGGAGCAAACATTGGTGGAGTTACTTACCTTCGGAATGCGAAAAATTGGATTGAGGCACATATATTCTCAACATTTCTCAACCAAATGCAATAATGAAAATAGGCTATATTGGGAAAAACCAGCTTTTTTTTGGAACAAAAAAAACGGTTTCCATTTTTCAACCCCCCAAAAAAGTAGCTTAAAGACGCCCACCAGGTATCACATATCCATCTGTGGCTTCAACAATCGCCCCAGAAACTCGGACCCGGACGTGTCTGAGCTCGGAGGGAAAGCGTTCAAAGTAGTTGCCTCAGATGGCCCCCCAAAAAATCATGGGGTTAGGTTCTGTGAATCTTAACCACCCAAGGTATGGATAATCACCATACCTTGAAGCCTTGAATGAATAGAAATATCATTAATTATTACAATTAGATCTTATTAGATCTTATTGGTTGACTGGATTAGTGGTACCCAATTGGATAATCAATTAGATAATCACCAAGATATCAGTAGATGTACTATGATGAGATCATGATTATCTAATCACAACTTTGCCATGATGAACATGCACAATGGAAAATTGGATAATCATCGACCATTAGATAAGCACCAAGAACATCCAGGAACCACGATTCAAAGGACGAACCCTGACCGTCTTTTACTAACGGGATCACCCAATTGGGGAGGTTGGCTGAATGCACCAGCTTGGTCCTTTGTTTAGTGCCAGCAGCTTGGTCCTTTGAAATATCCTGCGGATGATTTAGTAATGTCAAAATCCGTCAAGCCATGAGAGGGGATATTTATGGATATTCCATGTACAACTGGCAGCTAATGATATATATAATGATATACTGGTTGCCAGTTTCAACCCAGTGAAAAATATGCTCGTCAGTTGCGATCAGCATCCTAGTTTTATGGTGGAGAATGACATGTACATATTTGAGACCACCAACTACCACTAGATCATCGGTTTTAAAATGTCGTATGCCCATTATATCTCCGTCTTTCCCACTTCATGTCCTATTCTACAGTTATGGCCCGAAATACCAGTTATAAGATGTTATCAGTACTAATTAATTCCAATGAGATAAGCATTTACAACCATGTTTGTTTAACCATGTATAATTAACTTTTAAAAAACCCTTTTTTAAAACCATTTATAAGTGGTATTTCGGGCCATAACTCTACTATCTTTTCCTGCGGGCCAATGCTTTTGGTCAACACCGAAGATCGAGGTGCTGGTGTTGAGATCGGAGCCACCGAAATTGTCCTCCACCGCGGCATACTCGCTACCTCAAACGCCCGCCCGCGCTATGGTGGGGGGGACTGGGGGAGTTGGGTTCCAAAAAGAAGAACTACCCATAGGTACCCTGAAAATTTCACTGATTTGATATGATTTCAACAACATGTTTATTAAGTTATGATGGATGATTGTGGATGCT
>Ga0126342_10018839_pt1 | contig 11795 bp, 10 predicted proteins | sample Cyp1metagenome_FD_92528 | JGI IMG/M metagenome (GOLD analysis project Ga0126342, IMG submission 92528) | Coral microbial communities from Lord Howe Island, Old Settlement Bay, Australia - Cyphastrea 1 metagenome | ecosystem: Host-associated > Invertebrates > Cnidaria > Coral ... | reverse complement strand
TTTGGGCATGTTGTGGCCTATTGTGGCCCTTTGATGATGTGAAAACACTGCAAGAGGAAAACACTGCAAAACACTGCAAGGAAAACAGTGCAAAACGCACGGGCGCACAGCGTCCTTTTCTGATATATATATATTTATATAAATAAAGAAATAACCTAAGAGTTATAGGAATTATACTTCTATTTATAACTGTTCTAAGGGCCATAAGTGCAGCTATAAACCCACATTAACTTCGGGCATGTTCAATGGCAGATGAGTGGGAAAATCCCAAATCCGGGCACCTCCCCTGTGGACCACCATGGCATGGCATCGCATTATGCCGGTAAGGGATCAAACAAACATATCGGAAATCCACTCCTTGGAGTCCTTGGAGATGTTTTTTTTGAATTCTAAAGGAATGATTAAGAATGGAACTATAATGGGATACTCATGGGATATTAACTATTAGGATCAAAATGGAGAAACGAACCTAGGTTTTCTTTGTAATTTGTTTAATTATATGTCTATTCATCATATGAATCATATGAGCCATGAATAAAACCCCTATAGGGCCTTTATCCCATCCTGTGAAACACAGATAATATGCCTGTTATGGGTTGTCATAAACTCCAATTGAACGGTATGACACCATAAAATAATGGATCAACAGTGGTATTTTAAATTGCGAATACCTTCCAAAAAAAAGAAGCAGTTCTATATGGCTGCAGGACAGATTGATCTCATCTCACAGGTTGAGATCATTCCATTTCAAGGTTTGTCTTCCCCAAAAAAATCCCAAGGGATTTCCCACATGGTGGCTTAATGAGAAAATAAAAACAATCCCCAAATAGAAAATCTAGATACAGTAATAGGCATAAATTGGGAATATACTTGGAATAGTTTGGCAAATAATTACTTGGAATCGGTTTCACCATGCTTCACCCATTCCATCTATCCAAGCAGTACCCATCTCAAGGAGCTTCATCAGACCAGGGAAAAACCAACGTTTCGTACCAAAGTGTCGTCGCCCATGCCAAAGGAGGGCAGCTCATAGTTTCTGCAAATGTACACCGGGTCCAGTGCGAACGCCTTGGATAAGCCAGGATAAGCCAGCGTTGAACGTATTGAATTCTGATGAATTTTATCAATGGATTGGGTTTGCGGGAAAATCTGTTTTATAGAAGTTGTTCCGAATTGTTTTCCTCCATATGTTTCCTGATCAAAATTCAAAGATTGCAGCCAGGGCCCCCAAGTATATATGTATGTTTATGTTTTCGCACCTAACTAGTTCGATATACACACTAGCTGACTAGCTAAGTGAACTAAAGCTAGTTTGGCTATCATAAATCAACTATCAATCCTCATTTGGTGGCTCATCCACGAATCCTAAGTAGGTTATAACCCTAATCATTTCAGTGGATCACCCCTACCTATTCCATAAAAAAAAAAACATGGTGAACTAACCTATAACCAGGATTCGTGGGTAGTTCGCCACGGAACATGTTAATCCACGATTTTCCTCAATTTTCGCTGGTGATCTCTAACTTGGGGGTCCCAATTGTGACCTGAAAAAACGGATGGGATGGTCAGATGCAGCGGCGCGAGATTGCCCTGAGGGCTGGGGTCCCCATGAAAACAAGAGGACAATACAAGGTGGTGCCCCCTCAGTGATGTTTATAAGTCCAATACCTATGGTTTATGATACTTACAACTATAGTTAATGGGGTTTATAAACCGACTTATAACTGGGGGGCACCACATTGTATATCTACCATAAACCCAAGTTATTGGAGTTATACACCAACTTAGCTGACTATGGGGCACCACATTGTATAGATTTACCCAGCACAACATGGGAGAACATGGGAGAACATGTTCTCCCATGTTGTGCTGGGTAAATCTATATAATGTGGGGCCCCTGGTCATCCATCCCATGGAATGAAATGGCGATCCAAACATCATAGGTATATAGATTCCTGTTGCGGGATTGATGACCGCGAATATGAGCAATTCACCCGAGTTTTGACCATGGCACATATATAAAACCAGGAATCGTTCATACAGAACTGATTTTGAATATCGCTTTTCGTGGTGATGATTTTTGCCCACTTTGCCCCCTGGGAATTACCAAACAATTTCACCTCTTTGCTCGAACGTCCAGCATTCTTGCTTTCTATTAAAGAAAGCCATTACAAATTAGAGCCAGCTGTTTTTTTGGAAGTAGCATCCTGTGTACTCAGAGCAACTCATACACATATGATAGTAATGTGATTATTTCATCTATCTTAAAATGCTTGGGATATTTTCAAGGGCCATTTCAGGAACCAATTTATTGGAGGTACCTATCATATATAGAGTTATGTAAGGGAATACCCCCACAAAATATGGTGTAAAACAATGGTACAGCACCTCCAAGTTAGGATCCTGAAAATTCCACTGATTACAGTTTTTTTTTGAATTTAATTTTCATACCCAGGACCCAGGATACTGGGTTAGTCTATAACCATAATCCAAATGAAAAAGCAGCCATTGAACAAAAGCCCCAAGAGTCTCTATAATCACAACAATATTCAACAACAATCTTAAAAAACAAATGGACATTATATGTCCCCATTGGCACCCGCTGGTTAGTCCCATTTAGTAAGAACATTGACTTCCATTACAAGTGGACTAATCCCATTTACGCCTTCACGTCATAAGTGGATATGCAATCAATTTCTTTGATAAACAAACAGAGATACCCAGCGACAAAATAGACTGGTTCATATCAGCATCGAAATGGCGCCAGGCTACTATCCAATTCGCCTGTTCACCATGTATTCCCAATTTTCCCCCTACTTTTGTCAAGGCTGAGCCAACTAGTCTGGAAACCCCCGCAATCATAGATGCATAATAATTAGCTGTTCTGTTCCTGATCCGACCCTAATAAACACAATCTTGGGGGGTCACAGAACTGAGGGGGTTATCCACTAAAATCACCATACAAGTAGCCCTGTATTTAGGTGAATCTGATGTTTTAACCCCTTGGCACAGAAAGTAATATGCTGTTAAAGTTATTAATCCATAGTCTCCCATTTATTCCCATTATATCCCATTATATGTTCCACGTTTTTTTTCACTTTCAATGGTTCTTCTGCTATTCCCATAAGTCATTACAAACCAACATGATTTCAGACGGGGCACGTGATTGCAGTGGAAAGCTGTTTGAGCTGTCACACCCTGACTCAACGCAGCATGGAAAGCTTTGCCTCAGGCCACATATTCTCAAGGCGATTTTGGGGCGGGATGGTAGGCCAGCATTTTATGGCGGATATTCTATTTATTTTGGGACACAAACGAAAATCATATACAGATATAATGTGGAGCTCACCTTATTCAACCAACAAAAACGGGGCATTTAGCCTACTGAATATGAGGATTCAACCATAGAAGAATTTGGATTAAGCCAATCAATGGCTTGGTTGCAGGAAACAATCAAACCAGGAAACATAAAATTGATTACCCTCTGGTAAACTAACATAGCTATGGAAAACCACCATTTTTAGTATGGAAATCAACTATAAATGGCCATTTTCAATAGCTATGTTAAATTACCAGAGGGTAAAATTCGCCAACTTTAGGGGTCCTATCAGTTTTCCCTTCATCCAATTCTGGAAGTCTCCAATCCCAATCTACTCTCTGGTAATTTAACGTAGCTATTGAACATGAAAATGGCCATTTATAGTTGATTTACGCATTAAAAATGGTGATTTTTCATAGCTATGTGAGTTTACCAGAGGGCATCGACGGAACAGGAATCTAAACTTACCCTCCCGAGTCCTCCAACATGGTTTGCGGGAACATCTCTGGTTGGTAAATGGAGCTTTGCAGCTGGTGAATTTTCCAGCCATATGCCTACAGAAAAAGGCCTACAGAATACCAGCTATTAGTCACTTATCAATGGAACGCTAACCCCAACACCATTTATGCAAATATGGCCCTTAAGAGCTCATGGAATGATAACTCCTATTTCAGGTTATATATATATAATTATGTATAATATATAATTATATATATATATATACATATCTTGTTATAGACCCATCAAAATAAATGTGATATTCCAGGGCCATAACTCTAACCATTCATCACTGGTATATATCGGGCCTTGATCACCTTGCTCCAAGTCGCAGGCCATCGTGTTGCCCTGTTGGAGAATCGGGCTGGTCACCTATCGGATGAGCGTTAAATCGTCCCCTGCAAGGTGGTGCCCCCCAGTTCTGTCATCAACCCATTAACTATAGTTAATGGCTTATAAGTACAACGTAGGGCCCCCAAACGATAGCTAAGTTGGTTTTTAACTCCAATAACTATGGTTTTTCATACTTTTAACTATAGTTAATGGCTTATAAGTAGAGATGGTTACCCTCTGGTAAACGTTCACACAACGAACTGGAAAGATCCACCATTTTTAATGGGAAAACTCACTATTTCTATGGCAATTTCAATAGCAAACTGTTAGTTTTCCAGAGGGTAATTGGTTATAACCATAATATGATAACTATGGTTTATGATACTGAATGTTGGTGAACATAAGAACCATGAATACGATCGTTCGTTATATATCTACCACAAACCATGGTTCATTCAGCCACAACCATATCTCAACTTAGCACGCTATCTGAAGGGGGCCCCATCCTGTAAGTTGACTTATAATTAGAATAATGGTTTATGGATGTTTATGGTAGATATAACAAACTAGTGAATGGGGTTTATGAACCAATAAACGTAACGTTCTAGGGGCCCCACTGCCCCACTTTGTATAGAATTCACGATGTCCACTAAGTTTCCCAGTGGGAACATGCAAATCATCAGCAAATCCAAGAGCTATATTCAACATTTTTGATTTTGCCATGAAAACTTCTGTTACCAAGGGATTTTCCATCCAAATCCAAGTCACCGGAATGTGGGAGCAGCGGTAAAGACAGTCAGCGCGATCTAGGCCCCGTCCCAAATCAGCTGTGCCGCCGAAACCCAGGACTTGCTTACGCTTTGGTGTCATTAACCATGGCTGGAAGAATCACCGTGATATTGTTGAATGATTTTCCCACTCGAGCCCCATTTCTACAAGATGTGTCCATAAAATCCGATCCAGAGCTGGGAAAATCATCAGAAATGGAGGATTTTCCAGCAATTCTGGGAGGTGTTAGCCACTGATCCATTGGAAAATCATGATAAATACCGTGGCATTCCGTTTGTACGCAAAAAAAGGAGTCAAAGTCCCAAGTCATACTGGGTATACCGGCGATTTCTCATCGTATCCCGTTGACTTATCTGCATATAGGTTATAGTAATTCACCGACCTGAATTTTGGGGGCACTATTATGAGGTGGCGACGAGAGGTCCTGAGCAATTTGTCAAGAAACAACATAGAAACCACGAAACAAGTCCTCAATTTTGCTTGCTAAATCAACGAGACACAAATCAGTCTGAGGCAAAACAACATAGACTAACCATTGGTTCTGTTGATGTTTGCTGGCTGTTGTTTTTCCTAAATAGGTTTAGAAGTATAGGTTTGCTATGGCTTATGGGTATTGTAACTATGGTTGGGAACCAACGTCTAACATCGAATATACATATACCATCCGATAATCAAATATGGCCAGCTGAGAAATGCTTAAAACAATTGGGTGTATATATATATATACGTGGGTAAATCGTCGAACTCAATGGTGGATTGGTCAGCAAACCAGAGGGTACTTGGTGGTTCATCCCACTTACCAAGTAGATTATCACCCTAGTTGTAGGTGGATTGACCCCGCTTCTCTCACTCATAAAACCAGGGTGAACTAACCTACTTAGGATTCGTGGGTAGTTCGCCACGAAACAAGATCCCAGTCATTTGTTGTGTTTGTTTTGTGGCTTCCTGCTGAAGTTCCGGAGGCGTCTTTTCACATTTTGCTGCATTCTCCAGGGGCACTTGATCCTTCCCCCAAACATAGTGTTAGCCTCTGTTAAACGTTAAAATAACGAACTGGAAAATCACCATCTTTAACACATAAATCAACTATAAATGACCATTTTCAATAGCTATGTTACTTTACCGAAGGCTACTAAAAAGGGCTACGCTCCGGCAATCAAACGTGGGCTGGAAAATACGTACGTACACCAATTAGTTCGATGATTTTCCCAACTATAAACCTCCATTTAGTTTTAATTAAGCATCAATCACCACTATCACCACTAATCGCCCTTCTTGGCCATCATTAACCACCACTAGCCACAATTGACCATTATAAAGTACTAATCCCCATATGGAGGTTTTTTTAAATGGATGTACCCCAAAATCATCCATTAATAGGATGTTCCATTATAAACCATCCAGCGATTGGGCCACCCCCATTTATGGAAACCTCAACATTAACAATGTTCCACCATTATTCACCGTTATTCACCATGTTTCATCATTGTTCACCATTATTCACCATTACTGACCATTATTCACCATAATTAACCATAATTAACCATTATTCACCATGATTAATCCCGATATTAATCCACTGACCATTATAAACCATCAATTTTCATGGGATTTTCCATGACTTGGCCAAAACTGAAGCGCCGGGACAGGATCTAAAATCACTCCATCTCCGGGAAGTGCATCCCAGTGTGCCCGGGAAGGCGATACATGGCGATGCTAGGCTCCGAATTGTTGGAGCTTTCCGAACAGAGCGTGGGGCCAATGGGGCCCCCGTGAAATCGAGAACGCGTTCCGTTGGGGTTCACATAACTCCAATGTCACTATGGTTTATCATACCCCATAGGATCCATGTATGGTATATATGCTAACATTTGGGGTATATTGATGGTAAATGTTACCATATATAGCATACATGGATCCTATGGGTACTTGTAACGAACTAGTTCATGGGGTTTCTAAAACCAACCTATTACTGGGGCCCACATTGAAGTCATCAGGGTAGCACCAAAAGTCATGGGATAATAGTGATCAATAATCGTGAATAGTGCTGAATAATGGCGAATAATGGTTAACAATGGTTAATACGGGTGTTTCCCAAGTCATTACAGTTGTGGCCCGAATTGCCAGTTGAAAGTCAGTAAGTCGTCCCATTAATGGAATGATCACCCCAAAGAAATAATCATAAACATACTCATTAATAACTTGTAAAGGGCTTTTACTGTAAATCATTTTGGTATGGTTCAACCATGGTGACTTGGGGATCCACCGTTTTAAGAAACCCCCATTTTCACACATAGATTGTACATACATCGACTGAACACATCAAATCACACCAACACCATCGCACATTTGACATACATTTGACATACACTTGACATACGTTTGACATACATATGCCATTATAGCAGTGCATTATATGACCATAATTACATACCAGCTATCATGGCCCGACTATAATAATTGTACTATGCGGATACTAAACAAATACGCTGCAACCTGGACGTTTGCCCGGAGTTGATGTCCCGCCTTCCTGATTTTGATCCCCCATGAATCGAAGATAAAGTTGATGTTATTACCCCATTCAACATATTGGTCATAGGGGGTGGCGAATTGTGATCCCTCATGAAGATAAAGTTGACGTTATTTCCCGAATCAACATATTGTTCTGTTATGTCACAATCATGAGTCTGGGCGAACGTTAAGGTTGCGGACAACAAGTATTTCCAATTATCAATTAAATGATTGCGTTATACCAATCACAAGTTACTAAAATAATCACTAATTAAATCTAATCATTGTACTATAATCAGAGCTATTATCACCAAATATTAAGATGATCGGTGATTATAAAAGATAATCATTGAGGTTATCATGATCTGTTGTTGGCACTACTTATCACCAATTTAAATATAAACCCAAATTATCCCAAATTATCATATATAGTATAGTAAAGTAAAGTATAGTATAGTAAAGTAACGTATAGTATAGTATACTATACTATACTATATATATACATAATTATATATATACATAATTATATATATGCATATTACCTAAACACATAGGGACCATCACCATCTCGGGGGATCGCCAAACGACACAAACGAACTGCGCCGAGCGGCCGGAGTAATACCTGCCGATCGGACCGCTGGGGGCATCGCAGGTCGCCATGAAATAGTCGCAGTACCTCCGCGCCCCGGAAAAAACCACGTTGAGGCTGAAGCCGTTCACGGGTAAACATAACAAAAAACATGGGATGAATAGGTAAAACATAGAAAACATAGAAAAACATATAGAACATATGGGATTTAATGTGATTTAATGAACAGATTTTCAGAAATACTGTTCAGTATTAGTATACATCTATTTAATTCCAAACATGTTGTATACCAGAATCTTTCAATATAGTCACGTCCAGTATGTCTTGAGAATTTAATACGATACAATGGGATATGATTATGTACAGAAAATTTGTATATATGCATGTAACAGCATTGTGTCTGTGCGATTATTGATGGAACAAAATTGTATATTATGTAGTAAACCCGAAACCTTTTAACAAAAATCACCAACACATCATAAATGGCTGGTTAAAAAAAAAAAACAATCCCCAAATGCAAGGATTATTTGCTGGTTGTATCACACTGGCCCACCAAAAAAACAATAAGAAAAAGGACAACTCGATATCATCATCTAGTACTTGAACTAGATATTGTGAATGACAATGACGAAGAGTTGTCCACTCATCATTGCCAATCTTAGATACCCTGCAAAAAATGACAAATTCTTTGCTGGTTAATTAGTAGATATTCCCATTAATACCAAAAGACTAGTTAGGATTAATATATCCATGTAAGATTGACCTAGTCATGTGTTGTTCTGTTCAACCAGAAGTCCGCTTTACAATATTTAGTTGTCAATTAGGGGATGACCAAAAGACATCAAAAGACAAGCCCCCCTGTATGGTAGCTAAGTTGGTGAACAGTTCAACATTCACGGTAAATTCTAGGACGCCTATTGAAAAAGCTCCAAGGTAGAAAAGTAGAATCCTACTAAAATAGTGATGTTATATAAGTTATTAGTTCGATGCTACTTTTCCATCCTACTTTTTGTTATATGAGTTATTAATGTTCTCTCTTTTTTGGGATGACTTCGCGGATTAGTTTTTGTACAAAAAATTACGTGGTGGCGAACGATCCCCACGAATCCTGGTTGTGGCTTAGTGTTATATCCCTGGATTTGTGTACGTGAAATCGCTAGGGTTCATCCACTGAAATAACTACAGTTAATGGGGCCCCTGTGAAATCGAAATCGCTAAGTTGGGGTTCACATAAGTCCAATGTCACTATGGTTTATGATACGCAAATAACTATAGTATTCATGGGGTTTATAAACCAACAAGCATCACTGGGGGGCACCACATTGTAGGGTTATAACATGTTATAACTCACTTAGGATTCGTGGGTAGTTCGCCACCAAGTAGGGAAAACGTAAACCATCGTAAAACAACAAACAGTTCGGGAGACCCCCATTTCGGTAGAGCCCCCAAAAAAGGTGGAGCCCCCTGTTACATTTTATAATGGATGATACTGAGATCTAGCTCCTTTTTTAAGGATTAAATGGACTTAATGGATTTATATAATGTTAAATTATGTTTGAAACATAGTTGTTTCTTTGAGCATTTCATCACTGTAGACCTAACAGTTACCCTACTGAACTAAACCAACTTGGCTAACTCATCTACCCCTGGTAATCGAACATAGCTATAGAAAAGCAACCAGCATGTCAAAAAATAAACAGATACGGGCAAGTGTTCAAAGAAAATGTTGGATTGTGTGTGAGGGTAAGATGGGCACAAAACAACACAGATAACACCGGTCAAATCTTCATCCAACGTGCCAAAGTGGCTCTGGAGAAATCAGCTAATGTCAAGTTAGGATTAAAAATCTAGTGATTAATCAAGCACCACACACGAAAGTTGTGTTTCCTAATGACATCTACTTGTATCCCCCAATGTCTGTCCACTTTTTTGGGAAAATGATTATGATTCACCGTTCAGAATCCCCTCGAACAATGTTTTTAAACCGAGTTGCAGAGATAAATTCTCCCAACTTATGGGGTGCTATAACCAGCTCTATAATTACCATATACTTTTTTGGATCTATAATATAAATATATAACCTTATAGTTGTATATATATATATATATATCTTATACATGTATAACCTTATCAAAGTACCGGTTCTTATCAGCATGATTATATGTATATATAGTGATACAATAAGCTTGCAATGGATATAACCGTGCTGATAGTTCATACGTTATAAAATGGTTGTATCCATTCTTCATCAAAAACATTGCCAATCTTATATACCCGCAAAAAATAAATTCTTTGCTGGTTAGTAGATATTCCCATTGATACCAAAAGACTAAAGGATTAGTTTGTATCCATGTAAGATTGACCTAACATTCTTCATCAAAAATAACCACATCATCGCAGCCAGCCCATCATCGCCCATCGTCCCAGCTGCTGTGTGCATCCCCCCGGCCAACTGGGCTGTGCTGCACTTGGGTCACCTGGTGTCGATGCACCTGGCGATGTCTGGATTAGTTTTCTCCCAACTATGTATTTCGTGGTCTCATCAATGGATAATCCATGATAATCTATATATCTATTATCAGTATTATTAACTAACATAACTATGGAAATTCATCATTTTTGATGGGTAAATCAACGAACTAACTGGCCATGGCTTCAATAGCTATGTTAGCTTAGCAAAGGGTAGAGAACAAAAACTCTTTTAACAATGTTTATCAATGATAGTGGGTTATCAATTATAAATATCTTTTCTAATATGAGTTTCTAATACCCCAATGGAAAATCATCATTTGAATGGATAAATCAACGAACTAAATGGCCATTTTCAATAGCTATATTGTTGGTTTACCAGAGGGTAGAGAACAAAACACGTTTTTAACAATGTATATCAATTTTTCAATGATAGTTGGTTATCAATTATAAATATCTATTCTAACACTAGTTTCCCCTGGAAAATCATAGTTTTGATGGGTAAATCAACGAACTAAATGGCCATGTTCAATAGCGATGCTAGTTTACCAGAGGGTAGGGAACAAAACACGTTTTTAACAATGTTTATCAATGATAGTTGGTTATCAATTATAAATATCTATTCTAACATGAGTTTCCCCTGGAAAATCATAGTTTTCATGGGTAAATCAACGAACTAAATGGCCATGTTCAATAGCTATGCTAGTTTACCAGAGGGTAGAGAACAAAACACGTTTTTAAAATGACAGAAACCCTAAAAAAATCGAAACGCAGAAATCTGAGGTTGATTTCCGCCTAGTTTCTTGGTGAAACAAGTATCTGTCAAATCAATCCATGGCCAATCTCTAGCCATTCGACAAGAATATAGTCTTCCCGCCAGGTGATGCCCCTGCAGTTCTAAGTTGGTTTATAAACCCTTGTTGAGTTTAGATATATCTAGCACAAGCATTCCATTGCCAATCTTAGATACCCTGCAAAAAAATAAATTCTTTGCTGGTTAGTAGATATTCCCTTTGATACGAGTGCTGGACCTTTCGCACCCCTTTTGACATGAAGTCACCCCACTGCAAGGCACAACGCGAAAAATAAAGTCACCCCACGATCTCAAGAAGTCACCCCACCATTGGCAAATCACCAAGGCACAACATGCCCAAAAGTTTAATTGAACTTTGTGATATCGGTCTAGAATCTCGTCGTGCCTTTGCATTATGCCAAATATACGTTCTCAAAATCAGCATTTATTGATCAACCGGCCATTGGCACAACAGGTTAGACAATCAAATCCTT